>Ga0213872_10000078_pt1 | contig 89790 bp, 78 predicted proteins | sample VelepicomBERX_R2_FD_160071 | JGI IMG/M metagenome (GOLD analysis project Ga0213872, IMG submission 160071) | Rhizosphere microbial communities from Vellozia epidendroides in rupestrian grasslands, the National Park of Serra do Cipo, Brazil - RX_R2 | ecosystem: Host-associated > Plants > Roots >... | reverse complement strand
TGCATGGCTGGCTTCTTGTAAGGGTACATCGCCTCGTCGTCCATGGCATGCACGATCATGGCGTTGTCCACCTCGAAGATCAGCAAGCGCCCATCCGGCGCTTCGGCGCAATCTATGCCCAGGTAGGGCAGTCCGATGCGGCGGTTGATTTCCGCCAGCGCGGCCCGGTGGCGCACGGCGAACGTGCTGTCGAAATGCGCCATGCATTGCGCCTCCTCGGCGCGCTTTTGCGCGCTGTCGTCCATGCCGGCGTTCAGGTAGTGCACCATCCAGTGTGAAGAGATCGCGTAGTGGCAGATGAACGGCGCGCCGTCGATCAGCGCCACCCGGTATTTACGGAACTGGCCGCCGGCGTCACGGTAGTCGACAAACGGCGCCAGATAGAAACCGGCGGCCGGAACGTGGTCGAGATAGGTCGCCAGCGCTTCGGCGCTGTCGATTTTCTGCAGGTCGTGGCCGGCGTGCGAGCCGATGGGCCGCACGATCACCGGGAAATCGGCACCCGGCAACAGCTCGGACAACCGGCCGGCTTGTGTGCTGAGCTGTTCCAGCCGGCCGCGCGGCACGCGCACCGTCGTCGGCATCTGCACGCCGGGAATGGAAGAGAGCAGGCCGCACGCGCGGTCCCGGGAAAGATTCACGATGTCTTCCGGACCGTTCAGCACGGGATGGCTGTAATGCTGGAGCCGGTCGGCCAGCTTTTTCAGCAGCGCCTGGCTGGCGTCCGACTCCGCCACCGCGACCATCAAAAGGTCGTGCGGCGGCAGGGTGTCCGGCAAGGGTAAGTCGTCGTTGACGTAAAGCAGCTCGATCGCCACGTCGCTGTCTTCCAGCAGGAATTCGATCGGTGTGTTGGCCATCAAGTCGCCCGGCCCCATGATCACCAGCAGGCGAAAGCCGGACGCGGCGGCGGAGAAGGGGAGCTTGTACGATTGCTGCAGCCGGATCGCTTCCGCCTGCACCGCCAGCGCGAGTTCGCGATGCCCGGTCAGCTGCAGAACGGTCGAGCAGTCGAGATAGGCGTGGGCATCTTGCGGGTGGGCTTGGGCCCGGTCCAGCAGGGCGAGCGCGACGGGTGCAAGATCCGCCTTCCGGAAGGCGCGCCGCATCAGGGGCGCGACACCGATCAGGGGCGCAAAGGGCTGGCGCGCGGCTGTGGCGAGGTCGGGCAGCAGGCGGCGCAGCACCTGGCGCTTGCGGGAAAAGCGGGTTTCGTCCCATTGGCTGGCATATTGCAGCAGCAAATGCTCATCCTGGTAGATGCGCACGAAATAGGGCTTTTGCAGCAACTCCGTATGGACGTAGAGCGCGAGCGATTCCGCGAAGTCTTCATCGGGGCTGAGCGCCGCGTACAGGGTGAAGAAGTCGGTGGCCAGCAGATTGCGATAGGTTGGCAGGATGTCGTCCGAGGGCAGGCGCGCCGTGCCGTAATAGGTCAGCTGGGTTTGCTGCGCAAAGGCGTTCGGGCCAAGCGGGACCGCCTGGCCGGCCGCGTCGACCTGCCATGAGATGGGCAGGAAGGTATAGTTTTCAGCCGCTCCCGTTTCCGAGGGCGGCAGCCACCAGTCGGGCACCAGGGCGCGGCCGGCAGCCAAGGCATGCCCGACCTCGTGCAATAGCAAAAATTGGATGGCGTTCTTCCGGTTGTCCTCGCCGTCGCCGGCAATGCGCACCGCGACGCGGAACCTGCCCGCCGCAAAGGGCATGTTCTCGCGCCAGCTGGCCCAGGCATTGGCGCAGCGCGTAGACACCGCGTCGAGGTCGACGGCGATGGCAATGCCATGAAAGACGCCGTCCGCAGACACGACGATGTCGGTCACGGCCGACGACCCCGCTCCCGTGACGAAATACACGCCCAGCAAATTATCCTGCAGGCGCGACTTGACGATCGCGGGCAGTTCGGCGATGGCTTGCGTAACATCGGCGCTGAAATCGGGGCTGGGGCTGACGGGAAGAGCCGGATAGCCATTGACCCGCTCCAGGTGGGCTAGCAGGTCGCGCGGCGCGGGACCGTGGCGCTGTTCCAGCGGCAGCGTCGGCGGCCCCCAATCCTGGGGACGGGAAATGATGATCAAGGCTGGCCTTTATTTTATGTATGTTGCTGTACTCTTTTAAAACTTGGTTAATGGAGCGTCGACTAGACCGTGCCTAGTGTAGAGGAAGATCAGTGATTATGTGGATTAATATGCGGATCATGCAGGCAATTCATTTGATCGCGGACTTGTGATGGCTGTTATGGGACAGCATCAGCATCATTGCCAAAAGCTGCAGGCCGGCACAGGCAAACATCGGGGTTCCCATTCGCCAATCGGTGGCGGCCAGAGGGGCCACATAGCGCAGACTCGCTGTCGCCAGCAATGGCGCCACTATTCCGGCCAGCGCATTCATGCAGGCGGTCGCGCCGAAGATCCGGCCCTGGTCTGAGCCATTTCCCTCCGCTGCGAGCAGCGCTTGCATGGATGCTGCTGAAGCAAAGCCGCTCGCATGCAGGAGCACGGCAGGCGCCATCAGCCACGGCGCGCTGGCCAGGCCAAAGCACAGATAGGCGAAGGCCGCGCACAGCATGGCAATGAAGCTTATCGCGGCCGGGGGGAAACGTCTGCTGGCGGCTGTTGCCAGCGCCCCTTGCACCAGCAGCGCGGCCAGACCAATCCCCGCCATTGACAGTCCACTTTCGCGCGGTCCCCAGCCGTAACGGTATTGGGTGTAGAGCACCCAAATCACGCCGAAGCTGAATTGGGCTGCAGCATTGACGCCAATGGCGAGGGCCAGCTTCCTGGCTCGCGGCGTGATGAACAGGCCCGTAACAAGGACCAGCACGTTTGCTCGCCGCCATGCAAACGGAGCACGCCGCTCAGCAGGCAGTGATTCTGGCAGGATCCAATAGCCATATAGCCAGTTGAGCAGGGCCAGACAGGCGGCCACAACGAAAGGCAAGCGCAGCCCCATCTTGCCGAGTGCGCCACCCAATGCCGGTCCCAGCACCAGCCCCAGTCCCATCATGGCGCCAAGCATGCCGAACCGTGCGGAGAGCTGCCGTGCCGGGGTAATGTCAGCGACGTAGGCTTGCGCGACAGCCAGATTGGCCTGCATGGCACCGCCGATTAAGCGCGCCAGTACCAGCATCCACAAAGCGCTGGATAAAGAGGTGAGGGCCAGGCTGAATATCACGCCGGCGATGCCTAGCAAGAGTATGGGGCGGCGCCCGTAACAATCGGATAAGGCGCCCAGTATTGGCGCGGCCACGCAATTCGCGAAACCAAAACTGAAGGCCACCACGCCATACCAGAGGGCTTGATCTGCCGGACCACCAGCGAATGCGCCCACCCATCCCGGCAAGGCTGGCATGATCAGACCGACCGTGATCATATCGACTAACACGGCGATCATAATGAAGGGCATCGCTGAGCGCGGTGCAGTCATAAAATGCTCCTGTGTAGTGGAGGTTAACCGGTTGATCGGATATGGAGCTCATTTCTTGCCTGCCGAACGGCTCAGGTCTTCCTGCATAGCGGCGTTTATTATTCACCCTGCCTATCTTGGCAGTTTGATCTCGATTAAGCGTTGACGCGGGCCTTGGGCTATATCCGGTAAATGTGTGGCTTATCCCGGATTTTTCGTTTTAGGATAACGCTATACTTTCTCGCTGAATTGAGAAATGAACAGCAGGGAATGCAGATGGACTATGCGTATATCAAAATGCCGTCGCCGGCCGGGGAGTTGACGCTGGTGGCAAAGGGGGATGGTTTGGCCGCCATCCTGTGGGAGCGTGACAAGCCGGGCAGGGTCAAATTGGGAACGCTGCTTGAGCAGGCGGCGCATCCGGTATTGCTGGAAACGCGCCGCCAGCTCGAGGAATATTTTTCCGGCCAGCGCACGCGCTTCGACCTGAAGCTGAACTTCAACGGGACGGATTTTCAAAAACAGGTATGGGCCGCGCTGCTGACCATTCCTTTTGGAGAAACGCGCAGCTATAGCGACATTGCGCGGCAGATCGGGCGTCCGCAAGCGGTGCGGGCGGTAGGCGCGGCGAATGGCAGAAATCCCATTTCCATCATCGCCCCCTGCCATCGGGTGATCGGCGCTTCGGGCAGCTTGACGGGCTTTGCTGGCGGACTCCGGGCAAAAGAAACACTGCTGACGCTCGAAGGCGGCATGCCGTCAATTCAAGGGCCGAAAGTGAAGACGTAGGCGCGGAAGCCCGCTTCCCTGGGCTCAAGCGTCAGCACATGGTTGCCCGGCGGGCCGCCGGCGACGAGACGCAACATGCCTGAACGATCGAAGTGGGCCAGCCCGTCTTCGCCGACGTCGGCGCCACGGGCCGCACCGACAGGCTTGCCGTCAATCAGAACCGCCATCGAGCCTTTGCCGGAAGGCGGCGCTTGCACCACCAGGTTCACTTCGCCGCCGCTGTACGGCATGTTAATTTTGCCGCCGGCCTTGCGCAGCTCCACATATTGTTTGTCGACATGCCAGTCGCCAGCGAGCTTGAACGTACCTGGCTCGCGGCGCTCGGCGCCCAGATAGGTTTCCCCGGTGATGCCTGCATAAGAAGCCTGGCCGCTGCGGGAAAAGGCGCTTGCCTCGGCGCTCGTGGCGGGCAGCGTGACGCCGGGATGTGCCGCCACCAGCAGACGGCGCACTTCGGCTTCGATCTCGTCATAATTCCCTTCGCCCGTCCAGCGGTGCACCAGATTTCCCTTGGCGTCGAAAAGATATTTGGCGGGCCAGGCGTCGTTGCCAAAGGCCTGCCAGACATCAAACTGATTATCGATGGCGATGGGGTAGCTCAGTTGATGATCATGGATGCCGCGATCAATGTGCACCGCCTGTTTGCCGAATTCGAATTCAGGCGCGTGGACGCCAATCACCGTCAGACCGTACTTCGCATAGTCGCGGTGCAGCGCCTTCACATAAGGCGAGGTGCGGATCCAGTTAATGCACGTGAATTCCCAAAAATCGACCAGCACCACCTGTCCGCGCAGGGACTCGGCGGTGAGGGCTGGCGAATTAACCCAGCGCTCGGGATGGAGCGGGGGAATTTCGGCATATGCCAGCGTCGTGGAAAGCAGCGCGGCCGCCGTGGCGATTCGGGCGATAAGCGTTTTCATCTGAACATAATACATCGGCGTTCCCGTGTGTGCACTTTGCCAAAAGTCCAGCAAAGGCATCAATTAGTATTGATTTTAAAGCCTGCCTCGAAAGCAAGGTTTACGGGTACTAGATTTATTCAACCACCCATAACCTTAACAACAGGAGAAGTTTCATGAACCAGAAACGCGTGGGGAAAATATTGGTGCTGGCCGTCGGCATTGGCGTGGCGATGTCGGTCTGGGCTCAATCCATGGCCCAGGCGCTCGCGCGCCAGCTACCGCAATACAATGACAAAGGGGAGCTTCTCCTGCCGAAGAATTTTCGCGAATGGATTTATATCGGCTCGCCACTAACGCCCAATGGACTGAATAACGGCAAGGCGGGCTTCCCCGAATATCACAACGTTTATATCGAGCCGGGCTCCTACGCGATTTATAAAAAGACGGGCGTATTCCCCGAAGGGACCATCATTTTCAAAGAGCTGCAGCTAACGCAGACAGCGCAGTTCCCCGACGGATCGCGCACGGAGCCGTCGGGACGCGGATACTTCCCCGGCGCTTTCAATGGCGCGGACGTGACAGTAAAGGACACCAAGCGCTTCCCGGACACGCAGGGATGGGGCTTCTTTAACTTCAATCACTCCGAACCGAAAGCGCCGACGGCCAAGGTAAAACCCAAGGATGAATGTGCGTCCTGCCATATCGCCGGGGCCAAGAAGGATATGGTCTGGACGCAGTTTTATCGGCTACTGGATGAGGATGGCCATCTGAAGCATCCGTGAACGCAGCTTACAGGTGGCCGACCTCGATCACGGCATCGGCGAAGGCGCGCGGGGCTTCCTGCGGCAGGTTGTGGCCGATGCCGCCCTTGATCAGCTCGTGCTTGTACTTGCCCGTGAAGCGCTTGGCATAGGCGGCAGGCTCCGGATGTGGCGCGCCATTGGCGTCGCCTTCCATGGTGATGGTCGGCACCGAAATGCTGGGGAATTTCGCCAGCTGGGCTTCCAGCGCGTCATACTTCGCCTCGCCCTGCGCCAGGCCCAGACGCCAGCGGTAGTTGTGGATGGTGATGGCGACGTGGTCCGGATTTTCCAGCGCCACTGCACTGCGCTCATAGGTGGCGTCGTCGAAGTGCCACTGCGGCGACGCCGTTTGCCAGATCAGCTTGGCGAAGTCGTGGTGGTTCTTCTCGTAGCCCTGACGGCCGCGCTCGGTGGCGAAGTAGAACTGATACCACCACTGCGCTTCGGCGCTTGGCGGCAGGACTTGCTTGCCCAGTTCCTGGCTGCCGATCAGGTAGCCGCTGACGGCAACCAGGCCCGTCACGCGCTGCGGCCACAGCGCGGCGACGATGTCGGCGCTGCGGGCGCCCCAGTCGTAGCCGGCCAGGGTGGCCTTGTCGATCTTCAGCGCGTCCATCAGGGCGATGACGTCGGACGCCAGCGCGGCTGGCTGGCCGTTGCGCACGGCGTTGGGATCGCGGAAGTGCGTCGTACCGTAGCCGCGCAGGTGCGGCACGATGACGCGATAGCCGGCCTTGGTCAGCAGGGGAACGACGTCGACATAGCTGTTGATGTCGTACGGCCAGCCGTGCAGCAGGATGACGACAGGGCCGTTAGCCGGACCTTCATCGACATAGCCCACGTTGAGATCGCCAGCGTCGATCTGCTTGATTGACTTGAAGGCGTGCAGTTCCTGGCTTGCCGGGGCGGCCGTTTGCGCCTGGGCCACGCCCGCCAGTCCAGTCAGGGCGCCGGTGAGAACGAATACTGCGGAAGCAAGGGTGCGACGCAGAGGGAAATTCACTTTTTTACGCATTTTGTTTCTCCTGAAGGGGCCGGTTGAGTGAGGCGACAGGTGTATTAGACCGCCGCCGTGTATCTCTGCTATGTCTGCATGCGGCGCTTTTACCGTGTTTCTGTATTACGCAGGGACGCAGATACACAGCAGATACAATCATCCATCCCGGCTTTCCTGCATAAAGCTGATGAAGGCGCGCAGCTTGCCCGGCATCTGCGCCCGGTTTGGATAGTATAGGTAGAAGGCCTCGCCGGCCGGGCGGTAACGCTCCAGGACCGGCACGAGGCTGCCGTCGTCGAGCTGGCGGCGGACGAAGTCCTCGAAGACATAGGCCATGGCGCGTCCGCGTACAGCCGCTTCGGCCACGGCGCGCATCTCGTCGAAGATCAGGCGTCCCTGCACGTCGACCAGCGCCTCCTTGCCGCCGCTTTGAAAGCGCCATTCATACATGCGTTCCGTGGCGGGAAAGCGCTGGCGGATACAGTCGTGGCGCAGCAGATCCTCCGGCCGCCTGGGTACGCCATGTTGTTGCAGATAGTCCGGCGACGCCACCACCGTGCGCCGCTGCGGCGCGCCCAGCAGGACGGCGATCATGTCGCGCTGCACGGCATGCCCCAGCCGTATGCCCGCGTCGAAGCCGCCGCCGACCATATCGCTGAGCTGATTGTCCAGCGACAGTTCCACGCTGATGCCCGGATGGCGCGCCAGGAATTGATCCAGATGCGGTTCCAGCAGAATGTGATACGCGACATAGGAAGTGTTCAAGCGCAGCGCACCGGCAGGCTGGTCGGCCGCCAGTCCCGCCTGCCGCACCGAATCGCGGATCTGCGCCAGGGCCGGCGCCAGCGTCGCCAGCAGCTGCGCGCCGCCCTCGGTCAAGGCGACGCTGCGCGTGGTGCGGTTGAACAGCCGCACATTCAGCTGCGCCTCCAGCACCTTGATGGTGCGCGACATGGCGGTCGGCGTCACGCCCAGCTCATCGGCGGCGCGGGCGAAATTCATATGGCGGGCCACGCTTTCGAAGGCAAATAGGCCGGGCAAATGGACGGTCTCCATGGAGCTTTCCTGATTATGAAAATGAAGTTCATTCTATATGAATAATTCTGTTGATTCACTTCATTATCCCCGTCTCCTAAAGTGTGTTCATCACCAACCCGTCAGGAGAAGCAGCATGAGCATCATCACCACCCCGGCCGTCAACGCCAGCAGCCCCTTCGCCAGCATGAAGGGCCACCACGTGGGTATCCGCGTGCCCGACTTCGAGGCCAGCAAAAACTGGTTCGTCGAAAAGCTGGACTTCCGCGTGGTCCACATCTGGCCCTACGCCGACCAGAAACTGGCCTATGTGGCGCCGGCCAACGACGACAACTTCTTCATCGAGATTCTCGGCGACGGCAATCCCCACCCGGTGCCCAAGCCCGTCTACACCGACCTGGGCGACAGCCTGCGCCTGGCCGGCTACCACCACGCCTGCTTCAACGTGAACGATGTCGAGGCCACCATCGCCGAACTGCGCCGCCGCGGCGTCACCATCGTCACCGAGCCGTTCGAGCTGCCGGTCATCGGCCGCAAGCTGGCTTTCTTCGCCGACCCCTGGGGCAACCTGTTCGAACTGGCGCAAATCGTCGCCTGATAAGGAGATCACATCATGAGCAAGACATTCCTCAGCATTGGCGCCGGTCCCGGCATCGGCCTGGCCACCGCGCGCCGCTTCGCCCGCGAAGGCTATGACATCGTGCTGTCCTCGCGCAGCATGGACCGCCTGCGCAAGCAGGCCGGGATCCTCGGCGCGGACGGCGCCCGCGTCACCCTGGCGCAGGCCGACGCCGCCAGGCCCGGGCAGATTCACGACCTGGTGAGCGGCGTGGCGGAGCAGGGCGAGCTGGTCCTGCACTACAACGCGGGCGTGCTGCACTACGATGCGCACGGCAAGCTGCTGGCCCAGCCCATCGGGGCGCAGGCGATGGTCGAGCAGATGGCGGACCTGCAGATCAATCTGGCTAGCGCGCTGCCGGCCATGCAGGCGCGGGGCGGCGGCACCATCCTGCTGACGGGCGGCGGCTTCGGCATCCATCCATCGCCCGACTTCCTCACGCTCAGCGTGGGCAAGGCGGGCTTGCGCGCGCTGGCGATGGCCTTGTACGAGCCGCTGAAGAAGGACAACATCCACATCGGTACCGTCACCGTCAGCCAGCTGGTGAGTCCGGATTCGCAGGCATCGCGCGACATCGCGGACCGCTTCTGGGAGCTGCATGCCCAGTCGCGTGAGGCCTGGACCTGGGAGACGCATTTCGGCTAAGCGGGCCGCTTCGGGGCCCGGTGCTTGCTTGATGTAAATAACTGTATATAATCACAGTATTTTCAACAAGCAAACACCGGAGCCCCGATGATGGATGAAGTGATGGAAGCCGTAGACGAAGTGCTGGTGCAGGAAGACCGCGTCTGGCAAAGCAATGGCTGGACGGCGCGCGTCATCAAGAACGAAGACGACGAGGGCTGGGCCGTCGCCATGATCAAGGACGGCGAAGCGGAGCCGGCGCTGGTCGGTCCGTGGACTATGGGCCGTGACAAGAAGAACCCGAAGCCGCTCGATATCAACGCCTTCAACACCCTGCTCAAGACCGCGCGCGAAGTGCTGCAGCGCCACGAGCAGCAATTGCACGCCCAGCTGCACAAGAGCGTGCGCGTCTACACCGTCGGCGCCGCCTACATCGCGGTCAATCTCGACATCACGGCGGACGAAGACGATTCCTACGCCACCCTGACCGCCTTCGATCCCTATGGCGAAGAGCTGGCGCAAGTGCGCGTGGCGCCGAACTTCAAGCTGAGTGTCGCCAGCGCGACGGCGTGGATGGAATCGGGCTACCGCAAGCCGTCGGGCTTGCAATAAATATGATTCGCGGCGAGCATTGCGGGAGTCGCGCCTTCTTCCAGGCGAGAGGAGACCTCATGAAAAACACAATTCTGAAAATGCTGTCCCTGGCCATGCTGGCCATTCCCGCCGCGCACGTCGCGCATGCCGCCGAGTACACGGTGCGGCAGAACTGGACCCTCGACGGCGCCGGCCGCTGGGATTATCTGGATGTGGACGCGGCGCACCAGCGCCTGTTCGTGACGCGCGGCGAACGCGTGCAAGTGCTTAATCTGGCGGACGGCAAGGTGGTCGGCGAGATCGCCGGTCTGAAGCGCGCCCACGGCGTGGCGTTCGCACCCAAGCTGGGGCTGGGCTTTGCCAGCAGCGGCGAGGGCGACAGTGTCGTCGTGTTCGATCTGAACAGCTTGCAGACTAAGCAGGAAGTCAAAGTCTCCGGCAAGAATCCGGACGCCATCCTGTACCACGAAGCGAGCGGCAAGCTGTACACCTTCAACGGCAAAACGGCCAACGTCAGCGTATTCGAAGCCGCGACGATGAAACCGCTGGCCACCATTGCCGTCGGCGGCAAGCCGGAATTTGCCGTCAGCGACAGCGGCCGGATTTACGTCAATATCGAAGACAAGAATGAAATCGCCGTCATCGACGCGGCAAGCGACAAGCTGCTTGAGCACTGGCCGCTGGCGGGCTGCGACGAGCCCACGGGCCTGGCGTTCGACGCGGCGCACAAGCGGCTGTTCTCCGTTTGCGGCAATGGCGTGCTGGCGATTACCGATTCCGCCAGCGGCAAGGCTGTCGCGCGCAGCAGCATAGGCAAAGGCGCCGACGCCGCCGTCTACGATGCGGCCACGGGCACCGTGTTTTCCTCCAATGGCGAGGGCAGTTTGACCGTCGTCCGCCAGATCGACGCCGATCATTACGCCGCGCCCGTCACCGTCGCCACGCTGAAGGGCGCGCGCACGATGGCCATGGACCACGCCACCGGCCGCATCTACCTGCCGACCCTGGTGAACCAGCATTTCACCCTGATCGTGGCGGCGCCTTAGGCTTTATTGCAACAGGAACGTCACCAGGGCTGAAATTGTCGAGCGGTCGCGTAAGACATCATTTCCCGCTTGCAGTATCGTCTGCTCGATATTGAAATTGACGCTGCCAGAGGCGGTGTCAATGTCGCCGATCAATTTGTCGGATATGGCGCCGCCGAAGTTGCCCGCAGCGTTTTGCAGCATGCTCAGGTAGACGTCGCCGGCGGAGGCGTCGATTTCCAGCCTGACTTTCGACACGGATTCGAGCGCCGCCGACAGATCCTCCGGTGTGCTGGCGGATACGCTGTCATGCGCTGCGTTTGTGCCTAGCGTGGTGATGGGGGAAACGGTATCGGCGAAGCCCGAGCCGAGGCTGCCCAAGGCATCCTCCATATTCGTCAGCGCGCTGTCCAGGGGCGCGGAGCCGCTGAACGAATTGTCTGAAGCCAGCTGGTGCAACTGTGCGGTGAGCTCCTTCAGCTGCGCTTGCGTGGATGATTTGTCGCCTGTTCCGCTGCGTTGGGCTTGCAGCAAGTTATCAATCTTCAACGTCAAATCGTTGAGACTTTGCAGTTTCGAGAGATTACTCTGGCTGTCTTTTAAGGCGACAACAGCGTTGTAATTCTGCAGCCTGAGCAGGGGCGCCGTAGCTGGCGGCTTGCCAGACGCTGGGGCGGGCAGGGGCCTTCCGCCTGACGCCGGCGGCGGTTTCGCGGCTGGAATAGCCGATATGACAGGGAGCAGATTCAGCATAGCAGGCCTCCACTACTTTGCTGTTAACGAGCTGTATTAAGCATAGCAAATCAGTAACGGTTTTGCATTACGGTTTGGAAAGGGATATCAGCAATAGCCGCGATCGCGTACAATCGCCCTTGGCAGGTGTTGACATTACCATAATAAATTCCCTTACGTGGAGTACAGATGGCAGATCAGACGCAAGCACTGCAGGCGGACTACGCCATGCGCAACTGGGCCGACCCGTCGCCCGAGCCCGTCCCGCCCGGTTCTGATCGCCATTTGCAGATGTTTTGCGAGCTGCTGCTGCAAACCCACAATCCCTACAAACCCGCCGTGATCGACTGGCCCGTTTTGCCGCCCGATGCGCTGCATCGGGTGACTTCGTTGCCGATCTGGGACATCGCCGTGCAGACCGAAGGCCGCGCCACCCTGCGCGTGCGTACCTTTGCCGCCACAGTGGGCCACCCGCTGCTGCGCCGCGCGCTGGAGATGGATGCGGACGAGGAGGCGCGGCACAAGACGGTGCTGTCCAAGCTGGTGGAGGCCTACGGCATTCCGCTGGCGCCGGAACCCGAGTACGCCGTCCCTGCCGATCCCGAATGGGGCTGGCTGGTGACGGGCTATAGCGAATGTATCGACAGTTTCTTTGCCTTCGGCCTGTTTGCGGCCGCCAAGCGCTCGGGCTTTTTCCCCGCCGAGCTGGTGGAAACCTTCGAGCCCGTAATCCAGGAAGAGGGCCGCCACATCCTGTTCTTCGTCAACTGGGCGGCTTGGTACAAGCGGCAGCTGCCGTGGTGGAAACGGCCCCTGTTTGCGCTGAAAGTGGCGCGTGTGTGGACCTTCCTGATCTGGGAGCGGATCGGCATCGCGCGCGGCATCGACGCCGACGGCACGGCGCAGGACGCCAACTTCACCATGACCGGCTCGGCGGCTGTGGCCGAACCGCTGGAGCCGCGCGCGCTGATCTCGCTATGCCTGAGCGAAAACGAGCGCCGCATGGCGGGCTACGATGCGCGTCTGCTGCGTCCGGAAACGGTGCCGCGCCTGGCGCGCCTGGCCTTGCGCTTCCTGCGTTGAATTTTGCGCTGATCAATGAAGATAGCCAGCATCCCGGAACCAGTCCAGCGCCTCGCGCAGCCCCTCGCGATAGGGCCGCGCGGAATAGCCCAGCTCGCGCTGCGCCTTGGCGGAGCTGAAGAACATGCGGTAGCGCGACATTTTGAGCCCGTCCACGGTGAGGAAGGGCTCGCGTCCCGTGAGCCGCGCAGCGCCCTGGGCCAGATGCGCCAGCGGATACAGCGGCCAGCGGGGCAGGCGTATGCCGGGTGCGCGCCGTCCGCTCATGGCGGCGATTTCGCCGAGGATCTCGCACAGCGTGGCGTCCTGCCCGCCCAGAATGTAGCGTTCGCCGATGCGGCCCTTTTCCAGCGCCAGGAAATGGCCCTCGGCCACGTCGTCCACATGCACCAGATTGAGTCCGGTATCGACGAAAGCGGGCATCTTGCCCGCCGCCGCTTCCACGATGATGCGCCCGGTCGGTGTGGGCCGCACGTCGCGCGGGCCGACCGGCGTGGATGGGTTGACGATCACGGCGGGCAAGCCCCGCTCGGCCACCATGCGCTCCACCAATCGCTCGGCCTGCACTTTGCTGCGCTTGTAGGCGCCGATGGCTTCATCGGGCGTCAGCGGCGCATTCTCGGCCACGGGCGCCTGCGCGCCCGCCACGCGCAGGGTGGCCACGCTGCTGGTGTAGACGATGCGCTCCACGCCACAGGCCAGCGCGGCCTCCATCACGGCCTGCGTGCCGGCCTGGTTGGCGCGCACGATCTCTTCCGCGTCCGGCGCCCACAGGCGGTAGTCGGCCGCCACGTGGCACAGGTAGCGCACGCCGGACATGGCTGCGCGCATGGCGGCGGGATCGCGCATATCGCCCACAGCCACGTTCACGGGCAGGCCGTCCACATTGACGCGCGGGCTCTGCGGCCGCACCAGTACGCGCACGCGCAGACCGCGCGCCAGCGCCCGCCGCGCCACGGCCGAGCCGAGAAAGCCGGACGCGCCCGTCACCAGAATGTCATCTGTGGTTGTCGCCATACTCCGTCCAGGACGAAATCATGCTTGCAAAAAAATGCACAAAAGCTAATCCCGGTATATAGTAATCCTAATGCGCAAAATGTGTTGCATATTTCTCAAATCAATCCAGCTGGACTTCCGCAAGGAGCTTCTGTATGCAGGTGATTCTCGCCCAACCGCGCGGCTTTTGCGCCGGCGTCGTGAGAGCGGTGGAAATTGTGGACCGCGCCCTTCTTAAATTCGGCGCACCGGTTTTCGTGCGTCATGAAATCGTGCACAACAAGCATGTGGTGGATAGCCTGCGGCAGAAGGGCGCCCGCTTTGTCGAGGAACTGGACGCGGTGCCGGAAGGCGCCGTGACGGTGTTCAGCGCCCATGGCGTGCCGCAGTCGGTGGAAGAGGAGGCCAGCGAGCGGAGCTTGCGGTCGATCGACGCCACCTGTCCGCTGGTGCTGAAGATTCATAAGCAGGGACGGCAGTACGCGGCCAGCGGACGCGCGGTGATCCTCATCGGCCACGCCGGGCATCCGGAAGTGATCGGCACCATGGGGCAGATTCCCGGCGAAGTGATTCTGGTGGAAAGCGAAGCGGACGTGGCCAGGCTGACCCTGCCGGCCGACGCGCCCGCAGCCTACGTCACCCAGAGCACGCTGAGCATGGATGACACCAAGAACATCATCGCGGCCCTGAAGAACCGCTTCACCGATCTGGTGGGGCCGGATACCAACGACATCTGCTATGCCACGCAGAACCGCCAGAGCGCAGTGCGCCAGCTCGCGCCGCTGGTGGACGTGCTGCTCGTCATCGGCGCGGCCAACAGTTCCAATTCCATCCGTTTGCGCGAGATCGGCGCGGCTTGCGGCGTGCCCAGTTACCTGATCGCGGACGGCAGCGAGCTCGATCCGGCCTGGGTGCGCGATGCGGGCACGGTGGGGATTACGGCGGGCGCCTCGGCGCCGGAGTCGATGGTGGAGGATGTGCTGGCCGCGCTGCGCAAGCTGGGGCCGGTCCAGGTGTCCACCATGGAAGGAATAGAGGAGTCCGCGCAATTCCGCCTGCCAGCTGAACTGGCGGACGTGCAACCCGTTTCGATCTGATTTTTTATTTCATTTTGACTGAAGAAGCTCATCCAACCGGAGGCTGATTTGGCTATACCTTTTCTGCAGGCGGTCCGTGTCGGGGCCTATATCGTGCGCCAGCAACTGACTGGCCGCAAGCGCTATCCGCTGGCCCTGATGCTGGAGCCGCTGTTCCGCTGCAATCTGGCGTGCAATGGCTGCGGCAAGATCGACTACCCCGATCCCATTCTGGACCTGCGCTTATCGATAGAGGAATGCCTGCAGGCGGTGGACGAGTCGGGCGCGCCGGTGGTGTCGATCGCGGGCGGCGAGCCGCTGCTGCACAAGGATATGCCGGCCATCGTGAAGGGCATCATGGCGCGCAAGCGCTTTGTCTACCTTTGCACCAATGCTCTGCTGCTGGAGAAGAAGCTGGACCAGTATGAGCCTAGTCCGTATTTCGTATGGTCGGTGCATCTCGACGGCGACCGTGACATGCACGATCACTCGGTGAGCCAGGATGGCGTTTATGACCGCGCGGTGGCCGCCATCCGTGCCGCCAAGGCGCGCGGCTTCCGCGTCAACATCAACTGCACGCTGTTTAACGACGCCAATCCGGCCAAGGTGGCGGACTTCTTCGACAGCCTGAAGGGGATAGGCGTGGACGGCATCACCGTTTCGCCGGGCTATGCCTACGAGCGTGCGCCGGACCAGGAGCACTTTCTCACACGGGCGAAGACGCGCCAGCTGTTCCGTTCCATCCTCGCCCGGGGCGATGGTGGCCGCAAGTGGGACTTCAGCCAGTCCTCGCTATTTCTCTCGTTTTTGGCGGGGAACCAGACCTACCATTGCACGCCATGGGGCAATCCGACACGCACGGTGTTCGGCTGGCAGCGGCCCTGCTATCTGCTGGGTGAGGGCTATGCCGCTTCCTTCCGCGAGCTGATGGAGGAAACCGATTGGGACGCCTACGGCACCGGCAACTACGAGAAGTGCGCCAATTGCATGGTGCATAGCGGATATGAGGCGACAGCCGTGGCAGACACTGTGCGTCATCCACTCAAGGCGCTGGCGGTCAGCATGCGCGGCGTGCGCACGGAAGGCGAGATGGCGCCTGATATCGCCCTCGATAAGCAGCGTCCCGCCGAATTCAATTACACGCGCGAGGTGGCGATCCGGCTCGACCAGATCGGCCGCAGCAAGACAGCCGCCCCGGCCCGCGTGGCCAACGTCGAGGCAGGAGGGCGCTGAACCATGGCCGCAGGGGCGCAAGCGCTGGCGGCTGGAATGGCGGTGGTGGCTGCTGCCGATTGGCGCGCCGTCGCCGGCATCGCCTTGTCGTCGGCCGCCACGGCATATGCGGCGCTTGCTGCTGCGATTAGCTGTCGTACGGCGCATAGAGGCACGGGCGGGCATGGCGCAAACCGTGTGCGCTACGACACCGGCATGCATGCAGGTGCCGATGCCGCCAATGCCGCCGCCGTGCAGGCGGTCGAGCCGCAAGCGGTGAGCGTGCTCAAACCCCTTTGCGGCGACGAGCCGGGCCTGTATGGCAATCTCGCCACATTCTGTCACCAGGCGCATCCCCGCTATCAGATCGTATTTGGCGTGCGCGACGCCGCCGATCCTGCGGTGCAGGTGGTTCGTCGGCTGCAGGCCGAGTATCCCGGCTGCGATATCGCGCTGGCGATCAATCCCGCTCGCCATGGCAGCAATCCCAAGGTGAGCAACCTGATTAACATGCTGGCGCTTGCCCGCCACGACCTGCTGGTGCTGGCCGACGCCGATATCGCGGTGGCCCCGGACTATCTGCAGCGCGTCACCGCGCCGCTGGTGGACACGCGCACCGGCGTGGTGACCTCCCTGTATCGTGGCCGCGCTGTGGGCGGCTGGTGGTCGCGTCTTGGGGCGCAATTCATTGACGACTGGTTCGCGCCATCGGTGCGTGTGGCCCATGCTGGCGGCTCAAGCAGCTTTGCCTTTGGCGCCACCATCGCTTTGCGTCGTGATGCGCTGCACACGGTCGCAGGCTTCCGCGCGCTGGCGGACCGTCTGGCGGACGACTACTGGCTGGGCGAACTGACTCGCCGCCACGGACTGGCCACCGTGCTGTCCGACGTCGTGGTGCGCACCGACGTGACGGAAGACAGCCTGCCAGCCCTGTGGCGCCACGAGCTGCGCTGGATGCGCACGATCCGCTCACTCAACCCCGCCGGTTTCGCCTTCACTTTCATCACCTTCACCTGGCCCATGCTGCTTATCGGCCTCGTGCTCGCTCCCGGACCGTTGAGCGCCGCGCTGCTGATAGTGGGCGGACTGGCGCGCAGCATGCTGGCCGCAGCTGCAGCCGCAGCCGACTCGCACGCTCGCGGAGCTCCCACTGGTCCGGCCGCGCAAGCGCCAGGCACAGCTTCCGGCGTCGCTGTCGCGCCACTTGCTGCCGTGCTGCGCGCGCCCGTGCGCGACCTGCTGCTGCTGGCCGAGTGGGCCGCCGCGCTGGTCGGTTCTCGCGTCCACTGGCGCGAGGACATCTTTACCGTGCGTGACCGCATCCCGGTCGCGCCGCTATCTTCCCCATCCACGCCATCCCGCGAAACCACGCTGCCCGAAAGGACGCCATGAAAACCCTGTTCCTGCAAGCCCCATCCTTCGACGGTTTCGACGGCGGCGCCGGATCACGCTACCAGGCCAAGCGCGAAATCAAGTCGTTCTGGTATCCGACCTGGCTGGCGCAGCCCGCCGCGATGGTGCCGGGCAGCCGTCTGCTCGACGCGCCCGCCGATGGCATCGGCGTGGAAGAAACGCTGGACATCGCCGCCGCATATGAGCTGATCATCATCCACACCAGCACCCCGTCCTTTCCCACCGACGTGCAATTCGCCGAGCTGCTGAAACAGCGCCAGCCCGCGCTGCTGATTGGCCTGGTCGGCGCCAAGGCCGCCGTGGAGCCGGACGCCACTCTGTCCGCCAGCGCCGCCATCGACTTCATCTGCCGCGAGGAATTCGACTACACCTGCCAGGAAGTGGCGGCGGGCCATCCCTTGACCGACATCCTTGGCCTGAGCTACAAGCGTCCCGACGGCACCATCCAGCACAACGGTCCGCGCCCCATGATCGAGGACATGAACGAGCTGCCCTTCGTCTCGCCCATCTACCAGCGCGATTTGAAGGTTGAGAACTACTTCATCGGCTACCTCAAGCATCCATACGTATCCATCTACACGGGACGCGGCTGCCGCTCGCGCTGCACCTTCTGCCTGTGGCCGCAGACGGTGGGCGGCCACCGCTACCGCGTGCGTTCGGCCGAGAATGTGCTGGCCGAGGTCCGCTGGATCAAGGAGAACATGCCCGAGGTGAAGGAGATCATGTTCGATGACGACACCTTCACCGACTTCCGTCCCCGCGCCGAGGAAATCGCGCGCGGCATGGGAGAACTGGGCATGACCTGGTCGTGCAACGCCAAGGCCAACGTCCCATACAGCACCTTGAAGATCATGAAGGACAACGGCCTGCGCCTGCTGCTGGTCGGCTATGAGTCCGGCGATGACCAGATCCTGCTGAACATCAAAAAGGGCCTGCGCACCGATATCGCGCGCCGCTTCACGGCCGATTGCCACAATCTCGGCATTGCCATCCATGGTACCTTCATCCTCGGCCTGCCGGGCGAGACCCAGGACACCATCGAAAAGACGATCCGCTACGCACAGGACATCAATCCGCACACGATCCAGGTGTCGCTGGCTGCGCCATATCCCGGCACCGCGCTGTACCAGCAGGCGCAGGACAACGGCTGGCTGCAGGACCGCAAAGTCATCAGCCTGGTGAACGAGCAGGGCGTGCAGCTGTCCGCGCTCAGCTATCCACATTTGTCGCGCGAAGAGATCTATCACAGCGTGGAAGTGTTCTACAAACGCTTCTACTTCCGTCCCACGAAAATCTGGGAGATCGTGCGCGAAATGCTGGGCAGTTGGGAGATGATGAAGCGCCGCCTGCGTGAAGGCGTCGAATTCTTCCGCTTCCTGCGCTCGCATGAGGCGTGATTCGGACAGGCCGCGCGGCCTGATCTTCACGGCCGACGATTTCGGCCTGCATCCGGCGGTGAACGCAGCGGTGGAACTGGCGCACCGCGACGGCGTGCTGAACGCGGCCAGTCTGATGGTGGCCGCACCCGCCGCCCAGGACGCCGTAGAGCGCGCGCGCCGTTTGCCCGGCCTGCGGGTGGGACTCCACCTGGTGCTGGCAGACGGTCCCGCCACGCTGCCTTCATCGGCCATCCCCGCGCTGGTGGGACGCGACGGCCGCTTCGGCTCACGGATGGCGCGCGATGGCGCGCGCTTCTTCTTCCTGCCTGCCGCGCGGCGCCAACTGGCCGCCGAAATCCGCGCGCAGTTCGAAGCCTACGCCGCCACCGGCCTCGCGCTTGATCACGTCAACTGTCACAAGCACTTTCATCTGCATCCAACCATTCTGTCGCTGATTCTGCGTATCGGGCGCGAATATGGCATGCGCGCCATGCGTTTGCCGGTGGAGGAGGGCGCGCCATGGTGGTTGCGTCCGTGGATCGCCTTGTTGCGCCGGCGCTTGCGTGCGGCGGGCATCGCCCATAACGACCGCGTGGTAGGCATCGCCGCCAGCGGCGCAATGGACGAAGCGGCCCTGCTCGCGGCGCTGGAGCAGCTGGAGGATGGCGTGACTGAAATCTATCTGCACCCTGCGGTGGCCAGCGACGCGCCCCTCACGTCCAGCATGACGGGCTACCGCCACGCCGACGAACTGGCGGCGCTGCTGTCGCCGCGCGTGCGCGCCGCCGTTGATGCGCTGGCGCCGCGCCGTGGCGGCTTTACCGACGTGCTGGTGGCGCAATGAAGCGCACGCCATCCGGTATGCAGGCCGCGCCATGAAGCGCTTTGCCTGGCTATTCACGCTGGCTGCGCTGCTTAGCCTGACTGCTCTGGTGGTGCAGCAGGGTGCGGAGGACGTGGCGCCCGTGCTGGCGCAAGCGGGATGGCCGCTGCTCCTGCTGCTGCCGCTGCACGCGCTGCCGCTGGTGTTCGACGCGCAAGGCTGGCGCACGCTGCTCAAAGCCGCCTTGCCGGAAGCGCGGCCCTCGCTGCCTTTCCTGTGGTGGGTGGCCACCGTACGCGAGGCCGTCAACCGTCTGCTGCCGACGGCCAGCGTGGGCGGTGAACTGGTCGGCATACGGCTGGCGCGGCTGCGTCACAGCGACACCGCCGCCGTCGCGGCCAGCATCGTCACCGAAGTCATGGTGACGATGTTTGCCTTCTATTTCTTTACCGTGATGGGCGTGCTGGCGCTGCTGGCCACGTCCCGCACCGTGCACGGATGGGGCATCGTGGCAGGCTTGCTGCTGTCGCTGGCGGGGCCATTGGCGTTTGCGCTGGTGCTGCGCCACGGAGCCTTGTTCACCCGTCTGAGCAATCTCGCGCGGCGCATCCTTGGCGACCGGCTGATGGACGCCATCGGCAGCGGCGCCCGTCTCGACGCCTATGTGCAGGCGCTGCTGCGCCGCCCGCGCGTGCTGGCGGCGACGCTGGCCTGGCAGGTGACGGGACTTGTGTTGAGCACATCCGAAGTGTGGCTGGCGCTGCGCTTATTTGGCCATCCCGCCACGTTCTGGCAGGCGCTGTTCATCGAAGCGCTGACTCAGGCGGCGCGCCAGATCGCGTTCTTCGTTCCGGCCGGGTTGGGGGTGCAGGAGGCGGTTGTAGTGCTGCTGGCCGAACTGCTGGGCATCGGGCCACAGGTGGCGCTGGCGCTGGCGCTGGTCAAGCGCGCGCGGGAAGTACTGTTCGGCGTGCCGGCACTGCTGTCGTGGCAGTGGCTGGAACTGCGGCGGTGGCGCAAAAACGGCAGCGGTCCGCGCACCGGCGGCGCCGCGCCATGAGCTCAGCCCAGCGACGCCTGGTTATGCCGCACGAGGTATTTCAACAGCCCTTCAATGCCATCACGCGCCACAACGTCGGCGAACTGGCGGCGGTAGATTTCGATCAGCCACGCGCCCATCATATTGATGTCGTAAATCTTCCAGCCGTTGGGCGTGCGGTTCAGACGATAGTCGATCTGCATTTCATCGCCGTTGGCCATCACGCGGCTGCGCACAACGGCGTCGTTTCCGCCAGCGTTCTGGCTCGCTGGCTGGAACTGGAACTTCACGTTCTGCTCACGCAGCTGCGACAGCGACAGCGCATAAGTACGCACCAGCAGCGTCTGGAATTGCTGGAACAGCTGCTGCCGCTGCTCGGGCGTGGCGTCGGCCCACGCCTTGCCCAGTGCGAGGCGCGTGGTGCGTTCGAAGTCCGTGTAGGGCAGGAACTGGTGCTGGACCACCGCGGTGATCTTCGCCATATCGCCGCTGCGCGTCGCCGGGTCGGACTGGATTGCTCCCACCACCGATTCGACGGCGGCGCGCACCTGTGTGTCGGCCGTGGCCGGGCTTTGCGCCAGTGTAGGCACCGGCACGGTGGTCGCCATGGTGAGCACCACGGCGGCGGTCAGGATCATCAAGGGATTCTTCATGCGCACTCATTTCCGATGAGTTGGACTGCTTCCAGTATAGCGCGGCCGCGCGCGCAACGTTGGCATATTTGCCAATGTCTCCGGTGCTGCTGCTATACTGGACGCTCTCCCCACGATGCCACGAGCCAGAGGCCATCTGCCACATGCTGACAGCACTGCTCATCCGGCTGGTTCGCTCTGCCGTGCGCGGCGCCTGGACCACCATCGCCATTTCTGTGCTGCTCACGGCGCTGTGCGGCTGGTATGTGGCCGGGCACTTCGCCATCGACACCGACATCGACCGCCTGCTGGAATCGAACGCGCCGTGGGCGCAGCGCGACGCCGCCATCGACAAGGCCTTTCCCCAGCGGCGGCAGCTGATCCTGGCCGTCGTGCAGGCGCCCGCGCGCGAGCTGGCCGACGCGGCGGCTGATGCGCTAGCCGCCGAGCTGCAGGCGCAGCCCAAGCGCTTCCCCGTTGTGAGCCAGCCGGGCGGCGGCCGCTATTTCGAGCGTAGCGGATTGCTGTTCCTGCCCGCAGACCAGGTGGCCGCCATTTCATCGCAGCTTGGTGAGGCGCGTCCGCTGATCTCCCAATTACAGCGCGATCCCTCGCTGCGCGGCATGGCCGATACCCTGTCCACCATGCTGGCCCTGGCGCTGCCAATGGGGCAGGTCAAGCTGGAAGACATGGCGGGCCTGTTCGGCCGCAGCGCCGCCGTGATTGAAGCGACGCTGAAAGGCCAGCCGGCCGCCATGTCCTGGCTGGACATGGGCGCGAGCGCCGCGCAGTACGGCGCCGCCATGCAGGGCGCCAGCTTCGTCGCCATCACGCCGGTGCTCGACTACGGCAACCTGGCGGCGGGCGGCGACGCGGCGGGCGATATCCGCGCCACGGCGGCAAAGCTGGAACTGGGCAAGCGCTTCGGCGCGACGGTGCGCCTCACCGGCCCGCAGCCGCTGGCGGACGAGGAATTCGCCTCTGTCGCGCAGGGCGCCGCGCTGAACGGCGTGCTGACCGTGCTGCTGGTGGTGCTCATCCTGTGGCTCGCGCTGCGCTCGGGGCGGTTGATACTGGCCGTGGTCATCAGCCTGTTCGCGGGCCTGGTGGTGACGGCCGCGCTGGGCCTGGCCATGGTCGGCGCGCTCAACATGATCTCGGTGGCGTTCGCCGTGTTGTTCATCGGCCTGGGCGGCGACTTCGGCATCCAGTTCGGTGTGCGCTACCGCGCCGAGCGCGCGACGGAGCCGGACCTGGCGCAGGCGCTGGCCAACGCCGCCCATGTCGCGGGTGGACCGCTGGCGCTGGCGGCAGGCGCCACGGCCGTGGCCTTCTTCAGCTTCCTGCCCACGGACTATCGCGGTGTGGCGGAGCTGGGCCAGATCGCAGGCGTGGGCATGCTGGTGGCCTTTGCCGCCACTATGACCTTGCTGCCAGCATTGATCACCGTGCTGCACCCGCCCGGCGACGGGCATGTGCCGTCCACGCGCTGGCTGGCGCCGGCCGACGCCTTCTTCGAGCATCACCGCAGCGGCGTGCTGCTGGCCACCGGCGCGGTGATCATCGCCGGTATGCCGCTGTTGCCGCATCTGCGTTTCGATTTCGATCCGCTTAATCTAAAAGACCCGCACTCCGAATCCATGTCGACGCTGCAGGCCATTTCGGCCATGCCGGAAGCGGGAACGGAGGATGTGGCGGTGCTCGCGCCGTCGCTGGCGGAGGCGCAGACGGTCGCGCTGCGCCTGTCCAAACTGCCCGAAGTGGCGCGCGCCATCACGCTGCAAAGCTTCGTGCCGGAGCAGCAGGAGGAAAAGCTGCGTCATATCGCCGTCGCAGCCAAAGAACTGATGCCCGCGCTGAGCCAGCCCTCCAGCGCGCCGCCCACCGATATCCTGCGCGTGGCGGCGCTGATCCGCTTGTCCGGGCAGCTTGATCTGGCGGCCCAGGACCATCCCGGCAAAGGCGCCGTGCCTGCGAAGCGGCTGGCGCTGGCCCTGCGCCAGCTGGTCACTGCCAACAGCGCAATGCGCGACCGCGCGGAAGCGGCCATCTCGCTCCCGCTGCGGCTGGCGCTGGGACGCTTGCGCGAAGCCCTGCAGGCGCAGGCCGTAGGCATCCAGGACGTTCCGCCCGCGCTGGCACGCGACTGGGTGACGAAGGATGGCCGCGCGCTGGCCACCATTACGCCCAAGCTGCCCGCCAGCGGCGACGCGGCGCGTCCGCAAGTGGTGCAGCGCTTTATCGACGCCGTGCTGCGCGCCGAACCGCGCGCGGCGAGTGGCCCGATTTCCATCCAGGGTTCGGCCGACACCATCATGTCCGCCTTCGCTCAGGCGGGCGGCTGGGCCGTGCTGTCGATTACCGTGCTGCTGTGGCTCACGCTGCGCAATTTCGGCGATGTGCTGCGCACGCTGGTGCCGCTGCTGGTGTCCGCCCTGGTCACGCTGGAATGCTGCGTCCTGGGCGGCATGCCGATGAACTTCGCCAATGTCATCGCGCTGCCGCTGCTGCTCGGCGTCGGCGTGGCGTTCAAGATCTACTACGTGATGGCCTGGCGCGCGGGCCAGACCCATTTGCTGCAGTCTAGCCTGACCAATGCGGTGCTGTTCAGCGCCGCCACCACGGCCGCCGCCTTCGGTAGCCTCAGTTATTCGCACCATCCGGGTACGGCCAGCATGGGCCGCCTGTTGATTCTGGCGCTGGCCTGTACGCTGGTCGGCGCGGTGTTCTTCCAGCCCATTCTTCTCGGGCGTCCACGCGCCGATGCGAGGCCGCCAAAATGAAAACAGTTTTCCTGCCTGTTCTGCTGCTGTGCGCCGCGCTGGGCGGCTGCGCCAGCACCACGCCCGGCGATCCGCTGGAGCCCTATAACCGCGCGATGTTCCGCGTGAACGACACGCTGGACCAGTATCTCGCCCAGCCCGTGGCCAAGGGCTACCAGAGCATCGCGCCGCAGCCCATTCGCACCGGCGTGACAAACTTTTTCTCCAATCTTGGCGATGTGGGCAATGTGATTACCAATCTCCTGCAGGGCAAGGGAAGGGATGCGCTTGACAGCTTTGGACGTGTGGTCGTGAACACGATATTCGGCGTGGCGGGCGTGCTCGATGTGGCCACGCCCGCCGGCATAGCGCGCCACCCGCAGGACCTTGGCCTTACGCTGGGTGCGTGGGACATTCCGTCCGGGCCTTATCTGGTGCTGCCGCTGCTGGGGCCCAGCTCTTTCCGCGACGGCCTGGGTACGGCGGGCGATTTTTATCTCGATCCTGTCACCTATGCCCATCCGGATTTGAGGACGCCGCTGCGCCTGCTCAACGTCGTCAACACGCGCGCCAATCTGCTGGGAGCGACCGATTTGCTGGAGCAGGCGGCGCTGGATAAATACACCTTCGTGCGTGACGCTTATCTGCAGCAGCGCCGTTACCGGCTGGAGGAGGGCGCTGGAAAGGAAAAACTGCCCGATTACGAGGATGTGGAAGAGGCCAAACCGCCTGCCAAATAAGGCAGTCCGAAACGCGGACCAAGCGCGGCGCGCACTTCGCGCATGGCCTGTTGCGCGCTTGACGAATCGCGTCCCAAGCGCAGCAGGTCCGGCAACTGGCCGGGATGGCGCAGGAGATTGCTCAGCAGGGCGGGAAAGTTGATGCCGCCGTCCCGGCCAAAGGCGGCTAGCGCGGCGGGAGGGACGGTTTGCAGCGCCGGGTCCAGCACCACGCGGCAAACGGCATAGGGCACGCCAGCCTGCCGCGCGGCGCGGGCTCCGATGTGGGATTCCATATCAGCCGCCAAAGCAGCGTCGGCATGATGTAAGGCCTGCTTATCCGCCACAGTGGCGACCGGCGCATCAACGCCCGCAAGCAGGCCGCCGACAGCCTGCGGCAGGGCGCGCAGGAGAGCCTCGCTCCACGCCGGATCGGTGGCCAGTAGCGCGTGGGCATCGGCCACGGCCTGCGCCACGACCACGGCTCCCGGCGCCAGGTCCGGCGATAGACCGCCCGCCATGCCAAAGCTGATGAGTCCCGCGCAGGGCTGCTGCAAGCGTTGATGCAGCGCCTGCTCCAGCGCGTCGCCGCGCAAGCCGTAGATCACATGGCTGCTGGCCGCGATGTCCGCCTCGAAGGCCATGCCGGTCAGGACGACGACCGGCGCATCCCTTACATACCCCACCGGGCAGTGGCCGCGCCCTCGCGGCGCAGATTGCAGTAGCGTGCCAACGCCCACAGCAGGAAGTATTGCGAGTAGCCGTGATAGCGCAGGTAGAACACACGCGGGAATCCGACCGCCGTGAAGTGCTCTTCGACCCAGCCGCCGTCTTCCTGCTGCGTCTCAACGATATAGTCGATGCCGCGCTGGACGGCGGTGCTGGAGCTGTCGCCGGCCGCCATCAAGGCCAGCAGCGCCCAAGCCGTCTGCGATGGCGTGCTGGGTGAGGGCGCGTGGCCGTTATAGTCGATGCGATAGCTGCTGCCATCCTCGCCCCAGCCGCCGTCTTCGTTCTGCACGCTGCGCAGCCATTCCACGGCCCGGCGCACGGCCATATGGTCCGGCCCCAGGCCTGCCGCGCTGAGCGCGCACAGGGCGCTCCAGGTGCCGTAGATATAGTTCGTCCCCCAGCGGCCGAACCAGCTGCCGTTTTTCTCCTGTGCGGCCAACAGGTAGGCCAGGGCCTGCTGCGCGGGCGCATCCGTGGCGCTGCCACCTTCAAGCTGCGCCAGCAGCGACAGGCAGCGCGCCGACACGTCCGCCGTGGGCGGATCGAGCAGGGCGCCATGGTCGGCAAAGGGGATATTGTTCAGGTAGTGGTAAGTATTGTCAGCCTCGAACGCGCCCCATCCCCCGTCCGCGCACTGCATGCCGACCACCCATTCGCTGGCGCGCGCGATGGCTTGCTCGATGGGCAGCAGGTCCGACTCAGCGGGAGGAATATGCTCGCCCAGCGTCTGCCGGAAGCGGTCCAGGGCCATGGCGACGACGGCGGTGTCGTCCACGTCGGGATAATAGGCGTTCTCGTACTGGAAGGCCCAGCCGCCGGGACGCAGGTTGGGGCGGCGCACGGCCCAGTCGCCGCGATGGTCGAGCACCTGCAGGCGGCGCAGCCAGTGCAGACCACGCGCGGCGGCGGCCGAGGCTCGTCCGCCGCCCGCTTCCAGCAGCGCATGGCAGGCCAGCGCCGTATCCCATACGGGCGATACGCAGGGCTGGCAGTACGCCTCTTCCTCGCGCACCACCAGCAGCTTTTCGATGGATTCGCGCGCCAGACGGGCATCGGGATCGTCGTCCGGCACGTCGAGCGCCTTGAACATCAGCACCGCGTTGACCATGGCGGGGAAGATCGCGCCCAGGCCATGTTCGCCGTTCACGCGCTCGCGCACGAAGCGCTCCGCCTCGTCCAGCGCGCGGCGGCGCAGCCAGCGCGGCACGAAGACTTCGCTCGCGCGCAGCACGGAGTCTATGCCGCGGAACATGGCGTACCAGAACAGGTTCTGATGCGGCGCGCACGGCGGCAGGCCATGCGTATGGGGCGGCTGCAGGAACAGCTCGGGGATGTCCACGCCCAGCGGATTGCAGGCCTGCGGCCGGATACTGTTCAGCACCAGCAGCGGCACCATGACCGTGCGCGACCAGTACGACACCTTGGTCACATGGAAGGGCGCCCACATCGGCAGCAGCATCAGCTCCACCGGCATCATGGGCACGCTGCGCCAGGGCAGGATGCCATACAGGGCCAGCAGGGTGCGGGTGAAGACGTTGCAGCTCTCCGCGCCGCCCAGCGCCAGGATGCGGGTCCGGGCGCGCTGCATATGTTCCGCGTCCGGCGAGTCGCCCAGCATGCGCAGGGCGAAATAAGCCTTTACGCTGGCGCTGACGTCGGCCTCGCCATGGGCGAACAGGGGCCAGCCGCCATCGGCGCCCTGGACCCGGCGCAGATAGTGGCCAAGGCGCGCTTCCAGTTGGGGATTGGGCTGCTCGCCCAGATAGTGCACCAGCAGAATATATTCGGCGGTGATGGTGGAATCGGCTTCCAGTTCGTAGAGCCAGTGTCCGTCGTCGCGCTGATGCGACAGAATGGCGTCCACGGCCTGCTCCAGCGCGGTCTCGGCGCTGCGCGGTTCCGGTCGGGTTTGAAGTTGACTGAATGGGGCCATATTCACCTGAATCAAAGCGTTGATACGATGAAGCCTGCTCGGTCAATTATAACAATTTGACAAAAGGCCGCAATACCTCTGTCATATGTCTTATCACACAGCCGTCACCATCCTCCGGCCAGGGCTTTGTAGACCGCCACCAGCGAGGTTGCGGCGCCCGTTTGGGCTTGCGCCAGCTGGTCGCGGGCGGACAGCAGGTCGCGCTCAGCGTCGAGCACGGTGAGGAAGTCGGTGGTGCCGACGGCGAAACGTTCGCGCGCGATGATGGCCGCCTGCTCCGATGCGCGGGCCGCGTCGAACAGCAGGCGGGCCTGCTGCTGGGTGCGCGAGTAGGCGGCCAGCGCGCCTTCCGTCTCCTCCAGCGCGTTCAGCACCGTGCGCTCGTAGCTGACCGTCACCGCCTCGTTGCGGGCGTCGGCGGCGTTGATCTGCGCACGGATGCGGCCGAAGTCCAGCAGGTTCCAGGTCAGCTGCGCGCCCAGGTTGTAGGCATAAGACGCGCCTTCATGCAGATCGCCCAGGCGCGCGGCGTTCTGTCCCAGCGTGCCGCCCAGCGTGACCTGGGGGAAGAGCGCGCCGCGCGCCACGCCTGCCTGGGCGGCGGCCGCCGCGAGCTGGGCCTCCGCCACCTGGATGTCGGGCCGGCGCCGCAGCAGGGACGCGGGCGAGCCGATGCCACCCAGGTCCACCGACGCCAGGCCGGGCAGGGGACGCGGCGTTTCCAGCTCGGCGTCCAGCGCCGTGGGCGGCATGCCGCACAAGACGGCCAGGCGGTAGCGGCTGCGGATCAGGGCCGCGTCCAGCGCGGGAATGCGGGCGGCCGTCGAGTTGACGAGGGCGCGCGCGCGTTCGGTGTCGAGCGCCGTGCCGCGTCCCACTTCCTCGCGCACCTCCACCAACCGGAGCGACTGCTGCTGAGTGTCCAGCGACAGCACGGCCACGCGCAGCTGTTCCTGCAGACCGCGCAGCTCGAAGTAGTTGCGCGCCACTTCCGCGCTGATGGACAGCTGGGCCGCATTCAACCCGGCGGCGCCGGCCAGCACATTGGATGCCGCCGCGCGGCGCGCATCGCCCAGGCGGCCGAACAGGTCGGCCTCCCAGGCCACGTCAAAGCCGGCCGAATAGACGTTGGTGGTCTGCGTCACGCCCAGATCGTTGCGCGCGCGGACGCGTCCCGCGCCGGCGGCGACATCGACCGAAGGCAGCAGGTTGGCGTCGGCGAAGCGGCCCAGGGCGCGCGCCTCGCGCAGATTGGCGCTGGCGATGCGGATATCGCTGTTGGCCTTCAAGGCCCGCTGCACCAGCGCATCCAGTAGCTCGTCATGGAAGCCATGCCAGAACTCGGCCACAGGCTCCTGCGCAGAGGCGCCCGCCGCGTTGGTGAATTCGCCCGCCAGCGGCGGCGCGTAGCGCTGGATGGGTGGCGCGTTGGAACAGCCGGCGAGGGCCGCCGCGATCAGCAGCGCGAGAAGTGGTCGGCTCATACGTCCCCCTTTTTCGGTGGCGCGGCGTCGTCGATGCCAGGGTGGAAGGGGTGTGCCGCGGCGTCGATTTCCATGCGCAGCTCGTGCGCGTGGGCACGTCCCTTTTCCGTGCTCTTGCGCAGCATGCTGTAAAACACGGGCGTGAGGAAGATGCCGAACATGGTCACGCCGACCATCCCGGAAAACACGGCCACGCCCATGGCGCGCCGCATCTCGCTGCCTGCGCCGCTGCCCAGGATGAGGGGGATCACGCCGGCGCAAAAAGCGATGGAGGTCATCAGGATAGGCCGCAGGCGCAGGTGGCAGGCTTCGATCACGGCTTCGCGCATGGAGCGGCCTTTTTCTTCCAGCTCCTTGGCGAATTCCACGATCAGGATCGCGTTCTTGCAGGCCAGGCCGACCAGCACCACCAGCGCCACCTGGGTGAAGATATTCAGGTCGCCCACCTGTCCGAAGGGTGGGAAGTGCGACAGCCACACGCCGAACAGCGCGGACAGAATGCACATGGGGACGATCATGATGATGGCCAGCGGCAGGCTCCAGCTCTCGTACTGCGCCGTCAGCACCAGCACCACCAGCACCACGGACAGCACCAGCACGGCGGCCAGGGTGGGAATCTCCGTATTCACGACGGGCAGGGTGATGGAGCGGGTCAGCCGGTCCTGGTAGGACAGGTCGGTCCACTCGTAGGACATGCCGCGCGGCAGAGCCTTGACCATGCGTTCGATCTCCGCTTCCGCCTGCCCGCTGGAGAAGCCCGGCTTGGCCGCGCCGTTGATGTCGGCCGAAGGATAGCCGTTATAGCGTGTCACGCGCGTGGGACCGAAGGTGGGACTGATCTGCATGAGCGATCCCAGTGGCACCATCTCGCCGGCCGAATTGCGTGTCTTCAGGTCGGTGATGTTCTCCGCCCGCGAGCGGTAGGGCGCGTCGGCCTGCACCACCACCTGGTAGGTCTTGCCGAAACGGGTGAAGTCGTTCACGTACAGCGAACCGAGGTTGATCTGCATGGTGTCGTAGATCTCCTGCAGCGGCACGCCCATCTCCTTGGCCTTGGTGCGGTCGATGTCGGCGTAGAGCTGGGGCACGTTGATGTCGTAGGTCGAATACGGCGTGCCGATGCTGGACTTGGGATTGCCGTAGATCGGCCCGAGGATGCCCCACACGCTGCCATACAAGGCTTGCTCGCCCTGGCTGCTGCGGTCCTGCAGCTGCAGCTTGAAGCCGCCCGCGTTACCCAGCCCGTCGACGGCCGGCGGCGGCACCACGAACATGCGCGCATCCTGGATGGCCTGGATGGCGCCATTGACCTTGCCCAGGATGGCGTCCTTGGACAGGGCGCGCGTCGTGCGTTCCTCGAACGGCGCCAGGCCGAAGAACACGATGCCCTCGTTGGGCGCGGCGGAAAAGCCCGCGATCGACAGGCCGGGGAAGGCGACGGCGTTGACGATGCCGGGCACCTTGAGCGCGATGTCGCTCATGTCGCGGATCACCTTTTCCGTGCGGGCCAGGGTGGCGCCGGGCGGCAGCTGGGCGATGCCGATCAGGTACTGCTTGTCCGGCGCGGGCACGAAGCCGCTGGGGATGCGGGTGAACAGAAGGCCCGTCAGCACCAGCAGCACGGCGTAGACGCCGACGGCCATCGACTTCCGCTCCAGCAGCCCCGTCACACCACGGCTGTAGGCCTTGCTGCGGCGCTGGAAGAAGCAGTTAAACCAGTGGAAGAAGCGGCCGAACAGCGTGTCCATGATGCGCATTACCGTGTCCTTGGGGGCGTCGTGGGGCCGCAGCAGCAGGGCCGCCATGGCCGGCGACAGGGTCAGCGAGTTGAAGGCGGAGATCACGGTGGAGATGGCGATGGTGGCCGCGAACTGCTTGTAGAACTGGCCCGACAGGCCGGGCACGAAGGTCAGCGGCACGAACACGGCGCACAGCACCAGGGCGATGGCGATGATCGGGCCGCTGACTTCCTGCATGGCGCGCACGGTGGCGTCGTGCGGCGTAAATCCGTCCTGGATATTGCGCTCGACGTTTTCCACCACCACGATGGCGTCGTCCACCACGATGCCGATGGCCAGCACGAGGCCGAACAGGGTCAGGGTGTTGATCGAATAGCCCAGCAACAGCAGCATGCCGAAGGTGCCGATGACGGACACCGGCACCGCCAGCAGGGGAATGATGGAGGCGCGCCAGGTCTGGAGGAAGATGATCACCACCAGCACCACCAACAGCACCGCTTCCACCAGCGTGTGCACCACTTTTTCGATCGAGGTCTGGACGAAGCGCGTGGGGTCGTACACGATGTCGTAGCTGACGCCCTGGGGGAAGTTGGCCTTCAGCCGCTCCATGTTCTTGCGCACGTCGGCGGACAGCTGCAGCGCGTTGGAGCCGGGCGCCTGGAAGATGGCCAGCGCCGCCGCCTCCTTGTTGTTCAGCAGGCTGCGCAGGGCGAAGGAGTTGGCGCTCATCTCCACCCGGCCGATGTCCTTGACGCGCACCACGGCACCCGTTTTCGGCTCGCTGCGCACGATGATGTTGGCGAATTCTTCTTCCCTGATCAGGCGCCCCTTGGTGTTGACGGCCAGCTGGAAATCCGTCTCGCTGGGCGCGGGCGGCGAGCCGACCACGCCGGCGGCTACCTGTGCGTTCTGCTCGCGCACGGCCGCTACCACGTCGCCCGCCGTCATGCTGCGGCTGGCCAGGCTTTGCGGATTGACCCAGATGCGCATGGCATAGTCGCCGCCGCCGAACATGATGATGGAGCCCATGCCGGGGATGCGCAGCAGGTCGTCGCGCACCTGCAGGTTGGCGTAGTTGCGCAGGTAGAGGGCGTCGTGGCTGTTGTCCGGGCTGACCATGTGCACCACCATGGTCAGGTTGGGCGACTGCTTCTCCGTCGTCACGCCGATCTGGCGCACGATGTCGGGCAGGCGGGGCAGGGCGCGGTTGATGCGGTTCTGCACCGCCGTTTCGGCTTCCTCCGGCACGGTGCCGATGCGGAAGGTGACGGTCAGGGTCATGCTGCCGTCGGCCGTGGCCTGGCTTTCGAAATACAGCATGTGTTCCAGGCCGTTGATCTGCTCTTCCAGCGGCGCGGCCACCGTCTCCGACACGACGCGCGGATTGGCGCCGGGGAACTGGGCGCGCACCACCACCTGCGGCGGCGCCACTTCCGGATATTCGGAAATCGGCAGCTGGAAGATCGCCAGCAGGCCGACGAGGAAGATGAACACCGACAGCACCGTGGCAAAGCGCGGGCGCTCGATAAAGAAGCGGGAGATGTCCATGTCCGCTCCTCAGGTCTTGGCCGGTGCGCTGGCTCCCGCTCCCGGCGCGGGCGGCGGCAGCGGCATGCCCTTGTCGTCCACCTTCAGCACTTGCGGCGTGACGGGCGCGCCGGGGAAGGCGCGCAGCAGGCCGTCGACGATCACCATCTCGCCCGCCTTGACGCCTTTCACCACGCGCATGCCCTCGATCAGCGCGCCGGTCTGCACTTCGCGCTGTTCCACGATATTGTTCTTGCCGACGACCAGCACCACCTTGCGCGTCTGGTCGGTGGTGATGGCGCGGTCGGCCACCACGGTGGCGTCGTACTTGCCGCTGCCGACCAGCTTGAGGCGGGCGAACAGGCCGGGCGTGTAGATGCCGTCATTGTTGTCGAACACGGCGCGGCCGCGGATCGAGGCGGTGGCCGGATTGAGGCGGTTGTCGACGAAGTTCATATGGCCTTCGTGCGGATAGCCTTCCTCGTTGGCCAGGCCCAGGTAGATCAGATTGGGCACCTCGCGCGAGGAGGGGCGCGAGCCTTCGCGGGCGGCGCGCATATACTTCAGGTAGATCGCCTCGCTGGCGTCGAAGTAGGCGTAGATACGGTCGCTGGACACCAGCGTCGTCAGCACGGGATCGCCCACGTTGATCAGATTGCCCTCGGTGACATTGGCGCGCGAGGTGCGGCCGGAGACGGGCGCCGTGATGTGGGTGAATTCCAGGTTGAGCCGCGCCTGCACCAGCGCCGCCTCGAAGGCGCGCACATTGGCCTGGGACGTCATCAGGGAGGCGCGCAGCTGGTCCAGCTCCTGCTGGCTGACGCCCTTGATGGCCACCAGCCGTTCGGCGCGCGCCAATTCAATCTTGGCCAGGTCGCCCTGGGTGCGGGCGGCGATCAGCTGCGCCTCCACCCGCGCCGCTTCGGCGGCGAAGGGACGCGGGTCGATGGTGAACAGGGGATCACCTTTCTTGACCAGCTGTCCCTCGCGGAAGTGGACTTTTTCCAGCGTGCCGGCCACGCGCGAACGGATGTCGACCGTGTCCGGCGCCTCCAGCCGCGCCGTGAATTCGTCGAACTCCTGCACCTGGCGCTGCACCACGGGCGCGACGGAAACGGGAGGCGGCCCGCCCGCGTTCTTGCCTTCCTCATGCGGCCCGCAGGCGGCCAGCAGCAACACCAGCGACACAATGAGGACTCTCCGCTGCTTCGGATAATTCATGGCATCCACTCCCCAGTCACTCCGGCAGACGCTTTGCCATAACCATGCCTGATCCGTGCGCGGATCACATGAAGGTGCAACGCTGCCAAGCAGTTAAACGAGTATCGGGAGCTGCCAGATCCTCAGCATCTTACGGGGACAACTCTGACGGTTGCCTTGAAAGCTTCCGCTCCCTTGGAATCAGGGCAAGACCTTGCCTTGTCTACAATTCTATGAGGGGCGGGCATCCATAGCAAGATAAAAACGTGTATTTACGGCATTGCTTTCAATCAATTGTGCTGGGACTCCAGAAGGCCTGGCGCACGAACGACAGGGCCTGCAGCTGGGCCACCAGCAGATCGAGTTCATCGCCGTCGACGGAGGTGCTGGTGAGGGTCGCTTCGATTTCCACCTCGTCCTGGCCGAAGGCGTGGACGTTCAGGTCGCGCGTCGGATAATTGCCCCGCTCAAGCACGTCCTCCAGCTGGGCCATGACCTTTTTCTGGTGTTCTCGGTCGGCGATCACGTAGACGGTATTGGTGACTTCCACCGACTCGACGTCAATCGGCTTGCGGTTGATGCTGTTAACGATGGGACGCAGCAGGGTGTTGGCGGAAAGGACAAACAAGGTGGCCAGCACCGCCTCCAGGATCAGGTCCGCGCCCGCCGCCGCGCCCACGCAGGCGGAACCCCACAGGGTGGCTGCCGTGTTCAGGCCGCGCACATTGCCTTCCTCGCGCATGATGGCCCCGGCGCCGAGGAAGCCTATGCCCGACACCACATAGGCGATGACGTGGACGGCGCCTTCCTGTCCCTGCAGCCGGTTGGCCATGTCGACGAACATCGCCGCGCCCACGGCCACCAGCACATTGGTGCGCAGGCCCGCCGTGCGCTGGCGGTACTGGCGTTCCAGCCCGATCACGCCGCCCAGGACAAAGGCGGAGAACAGGCTGACAAAGGTGTCGAGCAGCGAAGGCAGATTGACGTTCACTAGCATTTGCATGTCCTGCTCCCTGTGGCGGACGTGGAAAATGCCAATTCTATCTGCGTGTTGTAGCCGGGCTGAGTTTCTGTTTCGAGTCAGAGCCGAAGGACTTGAACACTTCGCTGATCGCCATCGTCAGCACGGGGCCGGCCAGCGCCAGGTAGGAACTGTCCACGCCGTAGGGATTCCCGGCCAGGAACCAGCCTATGGTGGCGATCACCGACAGGATGATGCCGGCGAAGGCGCCGCGCGGGGTGCCGAACTTGGGCGCGTAGAAGGCCATCAGGATCAGCACCGCCAGGGTGGCGCGCAGGGCCTTGCCGAGGAAGGCGATCATCAGCAGCTTTTCCGCGTACAGGGCCAGCACCAGGGGCAGCAGGCCGGTGACGGCGATGGCGATGCGCAGGAACAGCACCGAGCGGCGGTCGTTCTTCTCCTTGTTGAAGAAGGGCTCGTAGAAGTCCTTCATCGCCAATGTGGCCGAGGCCAGGGTGGTGGCGGAAATGCCGCCAAACAGGGCGCCGGCCAGGCCGACCACCATCACGCTGGCGGAGAACGCGGGCATGTGGGCGATCAGCTTGGGGAAGGCGTCGATCGACTTCATGCCCGGCCACATGACGGCGCTGCACATGCCGATCAGCGCGGCCATCAGGCCGAAGGGGATCATCAGCGAGGACACGTAGTAGCAGGCGCGCCGCGCCACGGCCGGATTGTCGGTGCTGACCAGCGCCTGGATCACGTACTGCGTGGCGAAGATGGAGCCGATCCCGCCGATCATCCAGGCGAAGATCTGGCCCCAGCCGATTTCCGTCCAGTTGAACATCCTGGCCGGCAGCTGCGCCTGCAGGGTGGCGATGCCGCCGCTGGCGTCCAGCGCATAGGCCAGCGCCAGGATCACGCCCACGTACTTGACGATGGAGTGGATGAAGTTGGTGTACACGACGGAGCGCATGCCGCCCAGGCTGACGTAGATGACGGTGGTGGCGCCGACCAGCATGATGGCCACTCCCTTTTTGATGTGCAGCACGGCGGCCAGCACGGCGCCGCCGCCCGCATACAGGGCCACGGCGACGATGCTCAGGGCGACGATGGTCAGCACGGAGGAGGCGTAGCGCACCGGCTCGCCGTAGGCGTTGGCGAGGATGCCGGAGATGGTGTTTTGTCCGCTTTCCTTGAATTTTTTAACCAGCACGAAGGACAGCAGCAGGAAGCCCAGTGACAGGGCCACCAGGTTCCAGGCGGCGGAGATGCCGATTTCATAGCCTTGCTGTGCCGTGCCGATGCTGACCGAGCTGCCGATGAACTCCGACAGCAGCAGGGCGCCGATCAGGTAGGCGGGGAAGTTGCGGCCGCCGGCCGTCATGCCTTCGCTGCTGTTGGCGTGCTTGCGCACGCTGTAGGTGATCCAGGACATGATGGCGAAATAGCCGACCATGATGCCGCCGATAGTCAATAATCTTGTATCCATTGTGTCTGCTCCAATTCTCGGCCCGGCTTACAGAAACGCGCGCAGCAGGGCGGTAAATTCCAGGTGTGCTTCCACGTTCGCGATGTGCGAGGCGGGCACCGTCTCCAGCCGCGCGTAGGGGATCTGCTGCTGCAGCCAGGCGCCGTCGGCCACCGTGGTGACGGGATCGTATTCGCCGACCACGACCAGCGTGGGCACGGCGATGCGCGCCACTTCCTGCCGCAGGTCGGCGTGCGCCAGCACATCACAGCAGGCCGCGTAGCCCGCGGGATCCTGCTCGCGCAGGCGGCTGATCATGCGCGTGACGGTGGCCGTCTCGCGCTCGATGAAGGCCGGCGAGAACCAGCGCGCCGGGGTGGCATCGGCCACGCCCGCCAAGCCTTCCAGCCGCACCTGCTGCGCGCGCTCTTGCCAGCCTGCCGTGCTGCCGATGCACGCCGCCGTGTCGGCCAGCACGAGGTGCGTCAGCCGCTGCGGCGCGTGGACGCCCAGCCATTGGCCTGTCAGGCCGCCCAGCGAGAGGCCGCAGAAGGCGGCGCGCGCTATGCCGAGATGGTCGAGCAGGGCGATCACGTCCTGGCCCAGGCGGGCGATGTCCAGCGGCTGCGTGCCTGCGGACGACTGGCCGTGGCCGCGCGTGTCGTAGCGGATCACGTAGTAGTCGGCGGCCAGCGCTTCCGCCTGCGCGTCCCACATGGAGAGGTCGGTGCCGAGGGAATTCGACAGCACCAGGCAGGGTTTGGCGGCGTTGCCTTCCCGGCGGTAGTGCAGGCGGGCGCCGGCGGTGTCAAGAAATGGCATTTTTGTCTCCTCCCGTTCTTATTATTGATCGTTGTCGCGCACCGAGGAAGGATGGCGGCACAGCGGCATCACCTCGATCTGCATATAGGGGAACAGCGGCAGGGACGTCAGCAGATTATGCAGCTCGTCGATGCTCGCCACATCGAACACGCTGATGTTGGCGTACTGGCCGGCGATGCGCCACAGGTGGCGCCATTTGCCCTCGAGCTGCAGGCGCTGCGCCAGCGCCTTTTCGTCCGCCTTCAGTTGCGCGGCCTGGTCGGCCGGCATGGCGGGCGGCAGGTTGACGTTCATTCGTACATGGAACAGCATTGTTTTCTCCTCTGATTATTTGCGCTGCATGGCGCGCAGCTTGTCGGTGTCGATCTCCACGCCCAGGCCGGGGCCGGTGGGCACCTGCAGCATGAAGTCGCGGTAGACCAGCGGTTCGCGCAGCACTTCCTGCGTCAGCAGCAAGGGGCCGAACAGCTCCGTGTCCCAGGCCAACGAGGGGAAGGTGGAGCAGACATGGGCCGTGGCAGCGGTGCCGATGCCGCCTTCCAGCATGGTGCCGCCATACAGTTCAATGCCGGCCAGGCGCGCCACGGTGGCCACTTCCAGCGCGGGCAGCAGGCCGCCGGACTGGGTGATCTTCACCGCGTAGACGTCGGCCGCGTCGGCGCGGGCCAGGGCCATGGCGTCGTCCGGGCCGTGCAGCGCCTCGTCGGCCATGATGGCGACGTCGAAGCGCTGCTTCAGGCGCGCCAGCGCGGCCAAGTTATGCGCCTTCACCGGCTGCTCGATCAGGTCGATGCCGCCCGCCTCCAGCGCCGCGATGCCGCGCACGGCGTCGGTCTCGCTCCAGGCCTGGTTGATGTCCACCCGCACGCTGGCCTTGTCGCCCAGCGCGCGCTTGATCGCCAGCACGTGGGCCACGTCGGCTTCCACGTCGCGCAGGCCGATCTTCAGCTTGAAGATGCGGTGGCGGCGGATTTCCAGCATGTGCTCCGCCTCGGCGATGTCTTTCGACGTGTCGCCGCTGGCCAGGGTCCAGGCGACGGGCAGGGCGTCGCGCACGCGGCCGCCCAGCAGCTCGGACAGCGGCACGTTCAGGCGGCGCGCCTGCGCGTCCAGCAGCGCCGTCTCGATGGCGCACTTGGCGAAGCGGTTGCCCTGGATTGTTTTGCGCACCCTGGCCATGGCCTTCGCCACCGAGCTGGCGTCCATGCCGAGGATGAGCGGCGCGATATAGGTGTCGATATTGGTCTTGATGCTTTCCGGGCTCTCTTCGCCGTAATTCAGGCCGCCGATGGTGGTGGCTTCACCCCAGCCGACGATGCCGTCGCCGCAGGTAATCCGCACCAGCACCAGCGTCTGCGTGTTCATGGTGGCCACGGAGAGGCGGTGGGGACGGATGGTCGGCACGTCGACCAGGATGGTTTCGATATTTTGAATCATATTTAATCCGTATAATCGGGTATATGCTGTAACAATATGCCTGCGGAGGAAGCGGGTCCAACACTGTTTTGGTATGAATTCAATACCTTAAAGGTATGGTGTGGTAATGGAGTTAAGACATCTGCGCTATTTCGTCGCCGTCGCGGAAGAGCGCAATTTCACGCGGGCGGCCGAGCGCCTGCACATCGCCCAGCCGCCGTTGAGCCGCCAGATCCAGCAATTGGAGGAGATCCTGGGCGTGGCCCTGATCGAAAAAGGCACGCGGCCGCTGCGCCTGACCGAGGCCGGCGAATTTTTCCTGGTCCATGCGCGCTCGCTGCTGGAACAGGCGCAGGAACTGAAGGCGATGACGCAGCGCGTGGGCAAGCTGGAACGCAAGCTGGCGGTGGGTTTTGTGCCGTCCACCTTGTACGGCGAGCTGCCGGACATCGTGCGTCGCTACAGCGAGCGCTTCCCCGAAGTGGAGGTGACGCTGCACGAGATGATGACGGTGGAGCAGATGCAGGCGCTGAAGGAGGGCCGCATCGACGTCGGCTTCGGCCGCCTGAGAAGCGAGGACCCCAGCATCCACCGCATCCTGCTGCGCGAAGAGCGCATGGTGGCCGCGCTGTCGCCCAGCCACCGCCTGGCCGAACGCGAAGGCGGCTTATGGCTGCGCGATCTGGTGCATGAAAAGCTGCTGGTCTATCCCAAGTCGCCCCGTCCCAGCTTTGCCGACCAGGTGCTGGCCGTGCTGGGCGAAGCCAATGTCACGCCGGGCGTGGTGATGGAAGTGCGCGAGCTGCAGATCGCCATGGGACTGGTGGCGGCGGGGCAGGGCATCGCGCTGGTACCGGAGAGCGTGCAGGCCATGCATCACCGGAACGTGGTCTACCGCAAGCTGCAGGACAAGCATGCCTTCTCGCCCATCCTGTTCAGCGTGCGCAATATGGACCGCTCGCCGGAACTGGCCAATCTGCTGGCGGCGGCGTATTCGATCTACGATGAACTGGGCATCGCCTACACGCCGGAGAGTTTGTAGGACCTTTACGGCAGCAGCACAGCCAGCTCCCGCGCGCCCTGGCGCAGCACCGGCATGAATTCCTCCACCATGCGCTGCGGCGTCACGCGGATCGCCTGGGCGCCCACGTTCAGCGCGGCCAGCACGCGGCCCGAGGCGCCGCGCACGGGCACGGCGATCGAGCGCAGGCCCAGCTCCAGTTCCTCGTTGATCACGGCATAACCCTGTTCGCGCACGCGCGCCAGCTCGGCGCGCAGGGCGCCGGCGTCGGTGATGGTATTGGGCGTCATTGGCGTCAGCGTGGCGTGCGCCAGATAGGCGTCCAGCTCCGCCGGCGGCAGGTGCGCCAGCAGCACGCGGCCCAGCGAGGTGCAGTAGGCCGGCAGGCGGCTGCCCACGCTGAGCGATACCGACATCACGCGCGAGGTGGCCGAGCGGGCCACGTACAGCACCTGGCCCTCCTCCAGCACGGCGAGCGAGCTCGATTCGCCCAGCGTCTTGCTGACCTGGTTCAGATAGGGCTGGGCCGACAGCGTCAGTGGCGTGGACGACAGGTAGGAATAGCCCAGGGTCAGCACCTTGGGCCGCAGCGTGAAGTTCTTCAGTTCCGCGTCCACATAGCCCAGCTGCTTCAGCGTGTGCAGGCAGCGGCGCACGGCCGCGCGCGGGATACCCGTCTGCTGGCTGATCTGGGCGATGGTCTGCGGCTGGCGCGAATCGGCAAAGGCGCGCACGACGGCCAGGCCGCGGGCGAGGGAAGTCATGAAATCGGGATCGGTCAGGGCGTCGATTTCTTCGGCGATGGTGGGGGGAGTTGTCGTCATGGCAGGATTGTAAATGATGGCGCTTGACCTCGATGTGCAAACAGGCGTAGACTTTTTTTGTGCGATAAACGGTTATTTGTTCGATTATCGCACAATCGGAACAATATAGACAGGCAAACATCATGATCGACAAGACATTTGAAACGCTGCAAAGCGCGGTGGCCGATATTTTCGACGGCGCCACCGTGATGATCGGCGGTTTTGGCAACGCGGGCATGCCGTCCGCGCTGATCGACGCGCTGCTGGACCAAGGCGCGCGTGAACTGACCGTCGTTAACAACAACGCCGGCAACGGCGAAACCGGGCTGGCCGCGCTGATCAAGGCCAGGCGCGTGCGCAAGATCATCTGCTCCTTCCCGCGCCAGGCCGATTCGCATCACTTCGATGCGCTGTACCGAGCGGGCGAGATCGAGCTGGAACTGACGCCGCAGGGGAATCTGGCCGAGCGTATCCGCGCCGCCGGCGCCGGCATCGGTGGCTTCTTCACGCCGACCGGCTATGGCACCGATCTGGCCAAGGGCAAGGAGACGCGCCTGATCAATGGCCGTAACTATGTGCTGGAGTCGCCCATCCACGCCGACTTCGCGCTGATCAAGGCGCTGCACGGCGACCGCTGGGGCAATCTGGTGTACCGCAAGACGGCGCGCAATTTCGGTCCCATCATGGCGATGGCCGCCAAGACCACCATCGCGCAGGTGCAGCAGGTGGTGGAGCTGGGCCAGCTCGATCCCGAAGTGATCGTCACGCCCGGCATCTTCGTCCAGCGCGTCGTGAAGGAGGCAGCATGAGTAACCGTTACACCCGCGACCAGATGGCGGCCCGCGTCGCGCAGGACATTCCCGAAGGCGCCTACGTCAACCTGGGCATCGGCCTGCCGACCAAGGTGGCCAACTATCTGCCGACCGACCGCGAAGTCTTCCTGCACAGCGAGAACGGCTTGCTGGGCATGGGGCCGGCGCCCGCCGCCGGTGAGGAGGACGAGGACCTGATCAACGCCGGCAAGCAGCCGGTGACCTTGCTGACGGGCGGCGCCTTCTTCCACCACGCCGACTCGTTCGCGATGATGCGCGGCGGGCATCTGGACGTGTGCGTGCTGGGCGCCTTCCAGGTCTCGGCCACGGGCGACCTGGCCAACTGGCATACGGGTGCGCCGGACGCGATCCCCGCCGTCGGCGGCGCGATGGACCTGGCGCTGGGTGCTAAGCAGGTGTTCGTGATGATGGAGCACCAGACCAAGACTGGCGAAAGCAAGATCGTCGAAACCTGCACCTATCCGCTGACGGCCATGGCCTGCGTCAGCCGCATCTACACCGACATGGCGGTGCTGGACGTCACCCCCAAGGGCCTGCTGGTGCGCGAGATGGCGCCCGGCCTCACTTTTGAAGAACTGCAGGCAGCCACCGTGGCGCCTCTGCTGAAAGGATAAAAAATGACCGACGCATTTATCTGCGATGCCGTGCGCACGCCCATTGGCCGCTACGGCGGCGGCTTGAAGGACGTGCGCGCCGACGATCTGGGTGCGATCCCCATGCGCGCGCTGATGGAGCGCCATCCCAATCTGCCGTGGGACCAGGTGGACGACGTGATCTACGGCTGCGCCAACCAGTCCGGCGAAGATAACCGCAACGTGGCGCGCATGTCGCTGCTGCTGGCGGGCCTGCCGCAGACGGTGCCCGGCACCACGCTCAACCGCCTGTGCGGCTCGGGCATGGACGCCGTCGGCACGGCGGCGCGCGCCATCCAGGCCGGCGCGGCCAGCCTGATGATCGCGGGCGGCGTGGAGTCGATGACGCGCGCACCTTTCGTCATGGGCAAGGCCGACAGCGCCTTCTCGCGCGGCGCGGAACTGCAGGACACGACCATGGGCTGGCGCTTCGTCAACAAGGCGCTGAAGGCCGCTTACGGCACCGACACCATGCCGGAGACGGCGGAGAACGTGGCCAAGGACTACGGCATCAGCCGCGCCGACCAGGACGCGTTCGCGCTGGCCAGCCAGGCCAAGGCTTCGGCCGCCATCGCCAATGGCACGTTCGAGCAGGAGATTGTGCCGGTCGTGGTCCCTCAGAAGAAAGGCGAGCCGCTGGTATTCGCCAAAGACGAGCATCCACGCGCCACCACGCTGGAAGCGCTGGCCAAGCTGAAAGGCGTGGTCAGTGCGGACGGCTCGGTCACCGCCGGTAACGCTTCCGGCATCAACGACGGCGCCTGCGCACTGCTGATCGCCAGCGGGGAAGCGGCGAAAGAGCACGGGCTGAAGCCGCTGGCGCGCATCGTCGGCATGGCGACGGCGGGCGTGGCGCCGCGTGTGATGGGCATCGGTCCCGTTCCCGCCGTGCAGAAGCTGCTCAAGCAGACGGGCCTGACGCTGGAGCAGATGGACGTGATCGAGCTGAATGAAGCCTTTGCCGCGCAAGGTCTGGCCGTGCTGCGCGAACTGGGCCTGCGCGACGACGACGCCCGCGTCAATCCCAACGGCGGCGCAATCGCGCTGGGCCACCCGCTGGGCATGAGCGGCGCGCGGCTGGTGACTGCCGCCACCTATCAGCTGCACCGCAGCCAGGGCCGCTACGCCCTGTGCACGATGTGCATCGGCGTGGGACAGGGCATCGCCCTCATCATCGAGCGCGTGTAAATACTCCGGGAATTGTGCGAAAAGCGCGAACAGTCTTTGCATCGGGAGCCTGTTTATCTACGCTCAGGGCATAAATACAATAATCCTGCCTTAATTCACGCAATGCAGGAGAACAGTAATGCCTTTGAAACGCACATTGTCCAGCCGGGGCGCGATGCTCGCCCTGGCCGTTGCCGGCGCCATCGCCGGCATCATGCCCACCATCTCGTTCGCGGCCGCCTCGGTTGACGCCGACGCCGCGATCCATCCCTTCCACGTGCATGTGGCGGACACCGATCTGGCCGATCTGCGCCAGCGCATCGCCGCCACCCGCTGGCCTGATAAGGAAACCGTCGGCGACGCCTCGCAGGGTGCGCAGCTGGCGGAGCTGCAGCCGCTGCTGCGCTACTGGGGCACGCAATACGACTGGCGCCGCGCCGAAGCGAAGCTGAACGCGCTGCCCCAGTTCACCACCAATATCGACGGCCTGGATATCCACTTCATCCACGTCCGTTCGCCGCACAAGAACGCCATGCCGCTGATTATCACCCACGGCTGGCCCGGTTCCGTGCTGGAGCTGCTGAAGGTGATAGGCCCGCTGACCGATCCCACCGCTTATGGCGGCCGCGCGGAAGATGCGTTCGACGTCGTCATCCCTTCGCTGCCCGGCTACGGCTTTTCCGCCAAGCCCACGGACACCAGCTGGAACACCGACCACATCGCCCAGGCCTGGGGTCAGCTGATGCAGCGTCTGGGCTATGACCATTATGTGGCCCAGGGCGGCGACGTGGGCGCCATCGTCAGCACTTCCATGGCGCGTCAGGCGCTGCCCGGACTGCAGGGCATCCACCTCAACCTGCCCGCCACCGTGCCGCCGGAAGCCGATGCGGCGCTGGCATCCGGCGCACCCGCGCCGGCCAGCCTGTCGCCGCAGGAGCGCAGCGTGTACGACGCGCTGCTCGCCTTCCGCAAGAAGGGCGATCTGGGCTACTTCGTCATGATGGGCGCGCGTCCGCAGACGGTGGGCTATGGCCAGACCGATTCGCCCGTCGGCATGGCTTCGTGGATGCTGGTGCATCCCGGCTTCGCCAACTGGCGCTTCGGCAAGGACGCTTCCCAGCCGCTGAGCAAGGACGAGGTGTTGGACGACATCACGCTATACTGGCTGACGAATACGGCCGCTTCGGCCGCCCGCAGCTACTGGATCAACGGCGGCCGCAGCGTGATCAGCGCGGCGGCGCAGAAGACGTCCGAGATCGCGCTGCCGGTGGCGATCACCGTCTTCCCGGAAGACGTCTACCGTCCGCCGGAAAGCTGGGCCAAGCGCGCCTACCCGAGGCTGAGCTACTTCCATGAGGTGGACAAGGGCGGCCACTTCGCGGCCTGGGAGCAGCCCAAGCTGTTCACGGAAGAGCTGCGCGCCGCCTTCCGTCCGCTGCGCTGAGTTCAGCCGTGGGCGCGCCGGCACTGTACGGAGGAAGGATGGACCGATTCGATGCCATGCTGGCGTTCACCCGGGTGGTGGAGCTGAACAGCTTCACCAAGGCCTCGCAGTCGCTGGATCTGCCCAAGAGCACCCTGTCGGCGCAGATCCATGTGCTGGAAAAGCGCCTGCGGGTCAAGCTCCTGCACCGCAGCACGCGCCATATCAGCGTCACGCCGGAAGGCGCGGCCTATTATGAGCGCGCGGTGCGGCTGCTGTCGGAGCTGGAGGAGACGGAGGCGGAAGTGAGCCGCCTCGCCACCTCGCCCCATGGCCGCCTGCGCATCGACTTGCCTGCCACCCTGGGACGGCGCGTGATCGTGCCCAATCTGCACGACTTCATGCGCCGCTATCCCGACATCCAGCTCGACGTGGGTTGCACCGACCGCCAAATCAGCCTGCTGGAAGAGGGCGTCGATTGCGTGATCCGCACCGGCACCTCGCAGGACGACTGGCTGGTGGCGCGCCACTTGGGCGTGACGGGGATGCTGACCTGCGCCAGTCCCCGCTATCTGGAGGAATTCGGCACGCCGCAGACCCTGGCCGACCTGGCGCGGCACCGCATCGTGTATTTCATCTCGCCCACCACGGGCAAGCTGCAGGAACTGAAGTATCTGCAGCGGGGCAAGCCGGTGACGGCGACAGGCCTGCGCCAGATTACCCTCAACGACACGGAGGCCTGCGTCATCGCGACGCGCGGCGGCGCGGGCCTGATGCAGGCGCCGGAATACATGGTGCGGCAGGAGCTCACCGCCGGCACGCTGAAGCAGGTGCTGCAGGACGTACCCGCGCCCGTGCTGCCGTTTTCGCTGCTGTATCCGCCCAACCGCCACTTGTCGGTGAAGGTGAGGGTGTTTGCCGACTGGGCGGCGGCGCTGTTCGCCAGTATCTGTCCCGCCGCCCGCGGCTAGCAGCGTTGATCCGGCATTAACCCGGCTTGGGACCTGCGCCGCGGATATTGGCGACTTTGGACAGCATGTCGAACCAGAACGGCGCGCCGAGCGAAGCTGCCAGGATGGTGATCAGCAGTCCGGCCACTTTGCTGGCGTACCAAGCCAGATTATCTCCTTTGGGCCGGGTCACGCTCTGCCAACCGAGTGGCAGACCACCGCTGCGCAGTTTTTCCAGGTCGGCCTGATATTGCCCCAGCCGCACGTCCGCGTCCTGCGGCGGCGCGGAGGGCGCGCCTTCCTTCAGGCTTTGCGCCGCCTGGGCCAGCATGGCGGCGCGCAACTGGGGATCGCCGTACAGCGCCTGGCAAATGGCGATGGAGTCGATATTGGCGCCCGCCACCACCAGGGCCGACAGGACCAGCACCACATTGGCGATGCGCCGCTTGTACCAGCCGCTGGCGCGGTCCATGACGCGGTCGAACCATCCTTCCAGATTGGCGCGGAAGTGCGCCAGGTCGCTGCTCTCCTTGATAAACGCCAGCAGCAGTTCGCGGGTCTGCTGCGGGATCTTCGTCTGGGCGCCAATGGCGGCGGCGATCTGCCCCATGTCCTTGCTCATGTAGTCCTGGTCTATCGCCAGCAGCAGGGCGGCGCTGAAGGTCTGCTTGTCGAGATAGGACGGCGTCTGGTCCCTGCCGCCGGCCATGGCCTTGATCAGCGGCTGGTTGAGGAACCAGTGCTGGTCGATATTGCTGCCGCTGGACTGTTGCCCGTCCAGCATGGCGACCAGGGCGCGCTTCAGATTCGCCGAACGCATGCTGAACCACTGGCTGACCAGTTCCGACAGCGCCGTCACGGCCAGCGCCACGATCAGGAAAATCGTCATCAGGCCAATCAGAATATCCAGCACGGCGGAATTGAACATGAGGGTCTCCCGGAAGAGCGCCCAGTATGCATTGATTTTTTGTTATTTGAAAGCGCCGCGCACCGGGAGATGCGCGGCGCTGGCGCCGGTCAGCAGCGCTGGTCCATGCTGCGTCCCGACATGACCAGGCCCCGCTCTACCGCCACCACCACCGCATGCGTGCGCGCGGTGGCATCGAGCTTGTTCATCAGGGACTTGATGTGGGTCTTGACGGTGCCCACGCCAATGCCCAGCCGCCGCGCGATGCGCTTGTTGCAGCAGCCTTCGGCCAGCAGATGCAGCACATCCGTCTCGCGTCCGGTGAGCGCGCTACGGCGCAGGCTTTCTGCCACGCGCCTCGCCACCGGTTCGCTCTGGTAGCGCTGGCCTTCAGCCAGCTTGCGCGCCGCCTTCACCAGCTCGTCCGGCAGGCAGGATTGCAGCACATAGCCATGCACCCCGTTTTCCATGGCGTGGCGCACTTCCCACTCCTTGTCGAACTGGGTGATGACCAGCACGGGACGGCGCTCGCCCTGGGTGCGGGCCAGTTCGACGCCGGCCGCGTAGTCCGTGACCACCACCGAGGACCGGGCGCTGGTCTGCGCTTCGGTCGGTTCCAGCGTGACGTGCCAATCGTCCTGCGTGGACAGGATGGCATGCAGACCCGCGCGTATGACGGGATCAGTGTGCATGATATGAATGGTGTCAATTTGAGAATGCATCATGATAAGCCCCTCTCTATTAAGGCACGATGACGAAGTCCGGATTGGCGACGGCGAAAACGGCTTCGCGGTCGGCCACCGGCGGATAGATCCACTTGGTATTGATCTCCTGTTTGATCGCCTTGCCCTCGGCGCCGGTGAAGCGGATTTGCCTGTCCCAGCCTTCGGTGTAGAGCGCCCCCCAGGCGCCCAGATCGAGGCAGGTGACGTACTTCGGCTGGCTGTAAGGATGCAGCGGCAGGCCGCACAATTCGGCCGCCGCATTGTGCCCGGCCACCCGGCCCAGGCTGAGCGCGTGCTGGCAGGACATCGCCGCCACGTTGCCCTCATCGTCAGTGGCTGCGCGTGCTACGTCACCAGTGACGAATACATCTGGCACGCCCAATGCGTGCAGATGGCGGTCGGCGGGCACCCGGCCAAGATGGTCATGCTCGCTGCCGATCAGCGCCGCCAGCGGGTTGGCGCGCATGCCGGCGGTCCAGATCACGGTGGCCGCTTCGATGCGGCGGCCGTCAGTGGTGGTCACGCCGCCTTCGTCCACTTCCGCCAAGCCTGCCGAGGTGATGGTTTCGATGCCGTTGGCCTTCAGCGCCTCTTCGATCACGGGACGCGGCACCGGACCCAGTTCAGGGCCGACCACCGGCGCCAGTTCCAGCAGCACCACGCGGATCGCGCTGCCCACGCCCAGCACCCGGCACAGACGCTGCGGCATTTCGCACGCCGTCTCCAGGCCGGTGAAGCCGGCGCCGGCGATCACCACGGTATTGCGCGACGGCGAAGCGGGGCGGGAAGCCAGGCCGGCGAGGTGGCGCTCCAGTGCGCGCGCGCCATCCAGCTGGTCGACGTCGAAGGCAAACCGGCTCAGGCCCGGCAGCGGCGGACGCACCACCTGGCTGCCGGCCGCCAGCACGAAGCGGTCGTAGTCCAGGGGCTGCTGGCTGCCGTCGGCGCCGCGCACGACGACCTGGCGCGCCTCGCTGTCGATGGCTTCCACGCGGCCCCGCAGGTGGCGCACACCGACCGCGCCGAACACCGCGCTCAGGTCCGGCGCCATGCCTTCCAGCGTGGCTTCGTACAGGCGGGGACGGATGTGCAGTGCCGCCTGCGGCGACACCACGGTGATTTCGATCTGCCCGGTCTTGCCGGCGAGGGCGACGGCGCGGGCGGCCGAGAAGGCGGCCCAGGCACCGGAAAAGCCGCTGCCGGCGATGACGATGTGCTTTTTCATTTTATTCTCTCCTTGGGGGTACTCCAACTTGCTTGTTGGAAGTCTGGATTCTCGGGATAAACTGGCATCCTGTCTTGATCCTCTTTTTGGCATATTGATTGGTCCACTTCCTAATGCTTATGATGCGTTGGTTGAAGCACTTGGAGATGTTATGGGAACGCTGCGCAAGACCACCGGGGCGATCGTGCAGCTGCCGCTGGGCGTGCCGGAGGCGGGGGAAACCCTGCAGCATTGGCTGTACAGCAGCCTGCGCCAGGCCATTCTGGAGGGGCGGCTGGGGCGCGGCATGGCCTTGCCGGGCACGCGCGCGCTGGCGCTGCAGCATGGCATAGCGCGCGGCACGGTGCAGGCGGCATACAATCAGCTGATATCGGAAGGCTATGCGGTGGCTGCCCATGGCAGCGCCACCCGCGTCAGTCCCAATCTGCCGGAGCGCGTGCCGCGTGCGGAAACGGAGGCGGAAGCGGATCCGGCGGCAACGGCGACGGCGCCGTGCCTGGCGCCGTCGCCGCTGCCGCAGCCGCGCCTGTGGACGGCCACGCTGGAGGGGGAAGGAAGCCCCTTCGCCCTGCAGCCGCCGGGCGGACTGCCGCCGCTGTTCCAGCCGCACCGGGGCGACGTGCGCGCCTTCCCCATCGACGTCTGGCGTGCGCTGCACGTGCGCCACTTGCGCGCCTCGCGGGCGGAGGTGCTGCTCGATCCCGGCCCGGCCGGGCTGGAAAAGCTGCGCTGGCAGATTTCGGAGCACCTGTATGTGGCGCGCGGCGTGCAGGCGCGCCCGGAGCAGATCGTGATCATGAGCAGCATGCAGCAGGCGCTGGACATCTGTCTGCGCCTGCTGGTCGCGCCGGGGGAGCAGGTGTGGATGGAGGACCCCGGCTATCCGGGGGCACGCCTGCTGATGCAGGCCAATGGCGCGCAGTTGGTCAACGTGCCCGTGGACGCGGGCGGCATGCGCGTCGAGGAGGGAATACGCATGGCGCCGAACGCGCGCCTGGCTTACGTCACGCCGGCGCGGCAGGCGCCGATGGCGGTGGCGCTGTCGCCGGAGCGGCGCATGGCTTTGCTGGACTGGGCGGCGGCCGCCGGCGCCTACGTGTTCGAGGACATCTATGACAGCGAATACCGCCTGGTCGGCAAGCCGATTCCCTCCCTGCTCAGCCAGCCGGGCAGCGAACATAACGTGATCTTTTCGGCGTCCTTCAGCAAGCTGCTGTTCCCCGGCATACGCCTGGCCTTTGTCGTGCTGCCGCGGCACCTGGTGGCGCCGTTCGTGCGCGCCCATTCGCTGGCCAACCGCAATGCCAGCGGCCTGACGCAGGCGGTGCTGGCGGACTTCTTCGCCGATGGCCATTTCGAGCGCCATGTGCGGCGCATGCGGCGCCTGTACGCGGCCCGCTCGCAGGCCTTCATGGAGGCGGCGAGCCGCCACTGGCGCGGCCTGCTGGAAGTGCCGCCGTCGACGGCGGGGCTGGACATCGTCGCCCGCTTGCTGTCGATGGACGAGGCGAGCGCGCTCGCGCGCCTGGGACCGGCCGGCCTGGTGGCGTTTCCCCTGTCGCGCTACACGGCCACGAATGTCCTGCCGCCGGCGCTGGTGATGGGCTTCGCCCCCTTCGACGAGGAGACCATCGACGCCGGCGCGCGCCGAGTCGCCGCCGCCCTGCGCGCCTGAACGGGGCCGCACACCCTAAACTTTGGTATGAGCCGGTATACCAAGGTGCGATTTTCCCGCCGTCGCCATCCTCCTATAGTGGGATCCAGTGGCATCACACGCCATGCCATGCCATACCACGCCAAGGGGAGGGGACGATGTCTGCCAATTGCTGGAGCCGGATCAGGGGAAGCCGCCGCGCCCGGGCGGAGTGGCTGGTGCTGCTGGCCGTGCTGCTGCCCGGCTTGGGCCTGGCCTGGGGCGTGTTCGCGCTGGCCTCCGGCGCCGTGCTGCTGGTCGTGCAGCGCCGCCGCCAGTTGCTGGAAGACATGGCCGCCGCGCGCGAGGCGGAAATCGCCCACCTGGCCTTCTACGACGGCCTGACCAATCTGCCCAACCGCCGCCTGCTGCTGGACCGCCTGCACCACGCGGTGGCCAAGTGCGGGCGGGGCGCCAGCCACGGCGCCGTGCTGTTCGTCGATCTGGATAACTTCAAGTCCCTGAACGACACCCTGGGCCACGACATGGGCGACCGCCTGCTGGAGATGGTGGCCTTCCGCCTGCAGCAGGTGACGCGCGAGACGGACACGGTGGCGCGCCTGGGCGGCGATGAATTCGTCATCCTGCTGGAAGACCTGGGCCAGACGGCGCAGGAGGCGACCGACAACGCGGCGGCCGTGGCGGCCAAGGTGCTGGACGCGCTGAGCCTGAGCTATCCGCTGGAAGGCCATGAGGCGCGCAGCACGCCCAGCATCGGCGTGGTGCTGTTCGGCGCCGGGGAGCGCACCGTCAACGACCTGCTGCGCCAGGCCGACATGGCCATGTACGAGGCCAAGGCAGCCGGCCGCGCCACCTTCCGCTTCTACGATCCGCGCATGCAGCAGGCGCTGGACGCCACCGCCACGCTGGAGGCGGACCTGCGCCAGGCCCTGGCGCGCGGCGGCCTGCGGCTGCACTACCAGCCGGTGGTCGACGCCTCGGGCCGGGCGACGGGCGTGGAAGCGCTGCTGCGCTGGCAGCATCCCCAGCGCGGACTGATCTTCCCCGGCGACTTCGTGCCGCAGGCGGAAAAGTCGGAACTGATCGTGGAGCTGGGCGAATGGGTGCTGGAGACGGCCTGCCGCCAGCTGGTGCAGTGGTCGGCCGATCCGGCCAGCGCCCATTTGACCATCGCCGTCAACGTCAGCGCGCGCCAGTTCCGCCGTCCGGACTTTGCGGCCCAGGTGCTGCAGGTGCTGGCCCGCACGGGCGCCGACGGGCGCCTGCTCAAGCTGGAGCTGACGGAGACCATGCTGCTCAGCGACACCGACGACGTGGCCGGCCGCATGGCGCTGCTGAAGGCGCACGGCGTGAGCTTTGCGCTGGACGATTTTGGCACCGGCTATTCCTCGCTCAGCTATCTCAAGCGGCTGCCCATCGGTCAGCTGAAGATCGACCGCTCCTTCGTGCACGACATGCTGCACGCGCCCCATGCCTGGCCCATCGTGCGCGCCATCGTCACCATGGCGCAGAGCATGGACCTGGAGGTGGTGGCGGAAGGCGTGGAGACGGCCGAGCAGTGGGAGCGGCTGCGCCGGATCGGCTGTTCCGGCCTGCAGGGCTATCTGTTTGGCCGCGCTGTGCCGGTACAGGAGCTGGGCCTGGCGCGGGCGAGTGGCGCTGTACTGCTGGAGCACGCCGACAACTGTATCCATCTTGTGCCCCTGCAGGGAGCTATGCTCGACCTATCGTATTAACGCCATAGGGAGTGCCATCATGATCGTCCGTCCGCCGTCCAACTGGCTGCGCATGCTGTTCGTCTGGAAGGGGTCGGTGCTCAAGTCCATCGTGCCGCAGCTGCTGCTGATGCTGGGCCTGAGCACACTGGCGGTGGTCACGCACGGCCGCCTGTTCGGCGCCAAGATCCCGCTCGACACGGCGCCGTTCCCCCTGGTCGGCGTCAGCCTGGCGATCTTTCTCGCCTTCCGCAACAACGCGGCCTATGCCCGCTTCGTCGAGGCGCGCCAGATCTGGGGCCGCATCCTGATCGCGGCGCGCGCGCTGACTTCGCAGGCCATCAACTATCTGCCGACGGAGGCGGGCGGCTTCGAACGCCAGCTCTTCGTGCGCCGCCTGATCGCCTTCGTCTACGCGCTGATGCACCAGCTGCGCCGCACCGATCCCGTGCCCGACCTGGCGCGCTATCTGGACGCGGAAGAAGTGGAGCAGTTGCGCCGGATGCAGTACATGCCGGTGGCCCTGCTGGACAGCCTGCGCCTGATGCTGGCGCGCGCCGTGCGTCGCCAGCAGGGGCCGGAGCAGCTGCTGTGGATACTGGACGGGCAGGTGAGCGAGCTGGCGGCGGCGCTGGGCGGCTGCGAACGGATCAGCCATACGCCCATCCCGTTTTCCTACGGCGTGCTGCTGCACCGGACGGTGTACCTGTACTGCTTCCTGCTGCCTTTCGGCCTGGTGGATGCGATCGGCGTGGCGACGCCGCTGGTGTCCGTGTTTGTCGCCTATACCTTGTTCGCGCTGGAGGCCATCGCGCAGGAGATCGCCGAGCCTTTCGGCACCGATCCCAATTGCCTGGCGCTGAAGGCGATGACGCGCAATATCGAGCGCTCGCTGCTGGAGCAGTGCGGCGAGCCGCTGCCGGAATCGCTGCAGCCGGCCGACAGCTACAGCCTGGATTGAGCTTATGTCTGATACCTGACTCATACCTGAGTATAGCGGGCAGCCCAGCTGTTCCATTTTATAATGCTCCGTCATAGACCTATTCTGTAAGGACAGGCATGTACCGGGTTCGCAGCACTCCCTTGTTATCGGCCCTGCTGGTGGCGCTGACGCTGGTGATCTTTGCCGTCGACACCTTCTCGCCGCTGGATATCGCGATCGCCGTCATGTACGTGGTCGTGGTGCTGCTCTCGGCCAGCATCTGGCAGCGGCGCGGCGTGCAGCTGACCAGCGTGGCCTGCATCGTGCTGACCCTCCTGTCCTATCTGATGACCCACTCCGGCTTCTTTTCCGGGCCTGCGCTGGGACGGCTGCTGGTGGCCATGGCCGCCATCGGCATCACCACCTCGCTCGCCCTGCATGGACTGGCCGCCTCCGAAGCCCTGCAGGCGCGCGAGGAAGCGCTGCACCGTTCGCAGGTACAGCTGGCGCACGCGTCGCGCGTGAGCATGCTGGGCGAGCTGGCCGCCTCCATCGCGCATGAAGTGAACCAGCCGCTGGCCGCCATCGCCGCCCACGGCCAGGCCTCCCTGCGCTGGATCGACCGCCCGCAGCCCGACGTGGGCGAGGTGCGCGCCAGCGTGGACAGCATCCTCGAGGCCAGCGCCCGCGCCACGGGCGTGATCCAGCGCATACGCGCGCTGGCGCGGCGCAGCGAGCCGCAGCATGTGGCGCTGGAACTGAACAGCGTGGCCGAGGACAGCGTGGCCCTGCTGTGGCGCGAGCTGGCCAACCACCGCGTGGCCCTGATGCTGGAGCTGGCGCCCGGCCTGCCGTTCGTGCGCGGCGACCGGGTCGAGCTGCAGCAGGTGGTGATCAACCTGATGATGAACGCGATCCAGGCCATGTCCGATTGCGCGCCCGGCAAGGCGGTGCTGGTGCTGCGCACGGAGCAGTTGGCGGACGGCGCGCAGCGGCTGAGCGTCGGCGACAGCGGCCATGGTATCGACGCCGCCGAGCTGCCACGCCTGTTCGAGCCCTTTTTCAGCACCAAGGCGGACGGCATGGGCATGGGCCTGCCGATCTGCCGTTCCATTATCGAGAACCACGGCGGCCGGATCTGGGCCGAGTGCGACAATACGGACGCCCTGGCCAGCGGCGCCACCGTGGCCTTTTCCCTGCCGGTGATGAAGGAGCAAGCGGCATGACTACCAGTTCCAATCCGTCGCAGGACGATGGCGGCGCCCTGGTTTACATCGTGGACGACGACGAGCTGTTGCGCGGCGCCGTTTCCAGCCTGCTGCGCTCCGTTGGCATGCGCTGCGCTGCATACGCCTCGGTGGCGGCCTTTCTGGCCCAGCCGCGCGAGGAGGTGCCCAGCTGCCTGCTGCTGGACGTGCGCCTGCAGGGCGTGAGCGGGCTCGATTTCCAGGCCGAGCTGAATCGCGACGGGGTGCAGCTGCCGGTGATCTTCATGACGGGCCATGGCGACATTCCCATGTCGGTGCGGGCGATGAAGGCGGGCGCCGTCGACTTCCTGGCCAAGCCTTTCCGCGACCAGGACCTGCTGGACGCCGTCAACCTGGCCTTGCAGGGCGACCGCGCGCGGCGCCGGCGCGATTTCGCCCGCCACGGCCTGACGGCGCGCTTTGCCTCGCTCACGCCGCGCGAGCGGGAGATCATGACCCTGGCCGCGCGCGGCCTGATGAACAAGCAGATCGCGGCCGAAGTGGGCACCAGCGAGATCACGGTCAAAATCCATCGCGGTAACGCCATGCGCAAGATGGAGGCGCGCACTTTCGCCGACCTGGTGCGAATGGCGGAGGCGCTGGGCCTGGGGACCTCCCAACAGTAGCAGGCACCGCCTATACCCTTGTATGATTACGCTAACACGCTCAAAAGGTTAATCTTATTCCCATGCGCAGGACGGCCGCCAACCGCCGTCCGCAACAGGGAGTACGCAGTGACCAGTCCAGATTCGCCATGCCGCCATATCGCCATCGTCGACGACAACGCCGATGTGCGGGCGGCCCTTAGCAGCCTGCTGCGCTCCTGCGGCTACAGCACGCATGCCTACGAATCTGCGCTGGCGCTGCTGGCCGGGCCCCGTGCGGAGGGCTACTACTGCATCATCAGCGACCTGCAGATGCCGGGCATGAGCGGCATCGAGCTGCTGGAGCATCTGCGCCGTGAAGGCGACCTGACGCCGCTGATCATTCTTACCGCCTTTCCCGAATCCGCCCTGCGCCTGCGCGCGCTGAAGAACGGCGCGATCTGCTTTCTCAGCAAACCCTGCGACGCGAACGAGCTGCTGCGCTGCCTGCAGCATTCCGTCGCCGCCGACTTACCCTGACAGGAGCCGAGCATGCGTGATGAACCGACGACACAGGCCGCCACCATTGCCGCCGCCATGCAAAGGCCGCGGCGCGTGATCTACGTCTTGCTGCTGCTGGTGATCGGCGCCAGTATCGCGTTGTCGCTGGTGATGGAGCGCGCCACGGCGGATATCCGCCGCACGGCCGCGCCGCTGCTGGACCAGGCGGTGCCCCAGCTGCGCCACCTGGGCAGCCTGGAAAGCGCCTTGCTGCGCTATCAGCTGGCGCTGGACAAGCGCTATTCGGAGTCGATCACCAGCGCGCGTTTCCAGATGTTGGAGAGCATGGGCCGCGCCGAGCTGGATGGCGATATCGGCCAGCTGCAGCGCCAGGCGGGTGAGATGCCTGAGCTGGCGGGCTTGCGCGCCGGCTACCAGCGCATCGTCGGCCTGACGCCGGAATTCGAGCGCAGCGCGGGCGATGCGGCCGCCGAGCGGCGCGTCCTGTTCCGCATGAACGGGGAAGTGAAGGACATGCGCGCCCATATCGACGCCATGCAGAAGCGGGTGCAGGAAGCGATCTACGACAGCGGCAGTGTGGCCAGCCGCAGCGTGGCGGGCATCACCCACCTGGTGCACTTGTTCGACGTGCTGGCCTTGCTGACCAGCGCCTTCATGCTGTACCACGTGCGCGCCCGCGTGCTGGTGGAGGATGAATTGAAGCACCAGGCGGGGCACGATCCGCTCACGGGACTGGCGCACCGGCGCAGCTTCGAGGCGCGGCTGGCGGCACTGCCAGCGCAGCAGGCGCACGCCGTCGTGCTGGGCACCATGGACCGCTTTTCGCGCATCATCGGCGGCCTGGGACATGCGGTGGGCGACCGCATCATCGTCGGCCTGGCCGAGCGTCTGCGCCATGCGGCGGAACGCAGCGGCGGCGAAGTGTTCCGCCTCGACGGCGCCAACTTCGCCATCCTGTATCGCACGCACTGCAAGACGCCCGAATTCAGGACAGCGCTGCACAGCCTGCGTGAAGAGGTCAGCGTTCCCTATCACTTCGAGGGACATGAAATCCATACCACGGTGAGCCTGGGCGCGGTGGCTTATCCGGCCGACGGCGCCACGCCGGACATCCTGCTGCGCAACGCGGACGCCGCTCTGCAGGCCGCGCGCCGCTCCGGCGGCGACAAGCTGGTGGCCTATTCACAGCAGCTCAACGCGGAGGCGGCCGAGCGCCTCGACCTGGAGGCGGAGCTGCGCCACGCCATCGAGCGCCACGAACTGGAGCTGCATTATCAGCCGCAGCAGGCGCTGGACGGTGACCGCCTGATCGGCTTCGAGGCGCTGCTGCGCTGGCGCCGCAAGGGCGAGCTGATTTCGCCCGCGCGCTTCATTCCGCTGGCCGAGGAATCGGGCCTGATCGTGGCCATCGGCGACTGGGTGCTGGAAGAGGTGTGCCGCCAGATCAGCGTGTGGCAGGCCGAGAGCGGACGCCGGGTCTGCGTGGCGGTGAACATCTCGCCGCGCCAGTTTGCCGCGCCGGGTTTCCTGCGCCGGATGGAGGAGCTGCTGGCGCGCACCCATATCGACCCATCCTGCATCGAGCTGGAGATCACGGAGAGCGTGATGGTGGAGGACGCGGAAAGCGCCATCGCACTGCTGCACCGCCTGCGCACGCTGGGCTTCACCTTGGCCATCGACGATTTCGGCACCGGCTATTCCAGCCTGGCCTACCTGTCGCGCTTCCCCATCCAGAAGCTGAAGATCGACCAGTCCTTCGTGCGCAATATGCATACGGTGGCGGAGCAGCGGGCCATCGTGCAGTCGACCATCAGCCTGGGGCACAGCCTGGGGCTGACGGTGATCGCGGAGGGCGTGGAGACGGAAGCACAGCGTTCCATGCTGGCGGGCTGGCGCTGCGACGAGATCCAGGGCTACTACTACAGCCGTCCCTTGCCCGCCGCCTCGGCGCAGCACTTCCTGCGGGAAGGGCCGCGCATGGAGCCGCAGCTGCAGGCCGCTCAGCCGGCGTTAATGCGGATTGCGCTGGGCCCGCGTCTCCTGCTTGTTGCGGTACATTTCCATATCGCCCTGGGCCAGCATGTCGGCGATGCCCATGTGCCGGGCGGGATCGAGGTCGACCTGTCCCACGCTGAAGCAGATGTCGTAGCCGCGCTGGTCCTGCTCGTTGCGGGCGAGGATGGCGCGGCGCAGGCGTTCGGTGGCGGCCAGGGTTTCGGACTGGCTGGAATTGACCAGCAGGGCCACGAATTCGTCGCCGCCCAGGCGTCCCACCAGGTCGCTGCTGCGCAGGACGTCGCGCAGGACGGCGGAAAACGTCACCAGCGCGCGGTCGCCTTCGGCGTGGCCGTAGGTGTCGTTGATCTGCTTGAAGTGGTTCAGGTCGAAGAACAGCAGCGAGGCCGGAGTGTCGAGCCGCTTGCAGACGTGAATGGCCTGCTGCGCCAGCACCTCGAAGCCGCGGCGGTTGGAGAGGCCCGTCAGGTCGTCCATGGTGGCCATTTTCAGGGCCGCCATTTCCTGTTCCACCATCGCCGCCAGGTCGCGCAGCAGCTTGCCGTCTTCGGCGCTGAAGGTGCGCGGCTGGGAGTCGATCAGGCACAGGGTGCCCAGCCGGTGGCCTTTGCCCAGCGAGAGCGGGCAGCCGGCGTAAAAGCGCAGCCAGGGCTCGCCCGTCACCAGCGGATTGTCGTGGAAGCGCAGGTCGAGCCGGGCGTCGGGGACGATCAGCAGGTCGTCGCCCAGGATGGCGTGGGCGCACAGCGATATATCGCGCGCGACTGGCTGGATATCGGCGCCGGCGCAGGACTTGGGCCGGACCAGCGCACTGTCCACCAGGGTGACGACGGCCGTCGGCACGCCGAACATGCGCTTGGCCAGGCGGGTGACGCGGTCGAAGCGCTCCTCGCAGGCCGTGTCCAGCAGGTTGAGCGAACGGAGGGTGTCCAGCCTTGCGGCTTCGTTGTCTGGCTGTAGAGGTAATTGCATATGCGCCTCCGTTTGCGTTGATGAAGATATTATAATGGACTGGATAACAACCAGGTGGATGTCCATAATGCGAAACTGGAAGGCGTTTTTTGCGCTGGTGCCGATGCTGATATTGTGGCTTGGCGCGGCGCAGGCTGGCCCTGTGGCCGGCGTGGTGACGAATGTAAGCGGCCCGCTGACGGCCCGCAGCGCCAGTGGCGCGGTGCGCGTCCTCGCGCTCAAATCGGAAGTGGAGAGCGGCGATACGCTCATCACCTCGCCCGACGCCTATGCGCTGGTGAAGTTCATCGACAACAGCGAGTTGGCGCTGAAGCCCGACACCACCGTCGCCATCGACCAGTTCTCCTTCCTCGACGCGCGGCCGGAAGACGACCATGCCGCGTTCACGCTGGTGAAAGGCGGCCTGCGTTCCATCACCGGCCTGCTGGGCAAACGCAGCAAGGAGAGGATGATGGTGAAGACACCCAGCGCCACCATCGGCATTCGCGGCACCACCTTCTTCCTCGAATACATCGCCGCGCCGGGACAGGCGGCCGCCTCGCCGGGCCTCGATCCCGGCCTGCATGTGCATGTGAGCGCGGGTGGCATCTCCATCACCAACGAGGCAGGCGCCTTCCAGTACGACCAGGGCCAGTTCGGCTACATCAAGGACTACAAGACCCACCCGGTGAAGATGTATGCCAATCCGGGCATGCGCTTTACGCCGCCGCCATCCTTCGGCGCGGGCGACGTCCTGCAATAAGGCGCGCTAGTCCAGGGCGGCGAAGTTGGCGCGGTACTGCTGCGCCGTGATGCCGAGCCGTTTGACGAATACCTGCCGCATCTGGTCCGCGTTGCGGAAGCCGCAGCGCCAGGCCACGCTTTTCAGCGGCTCGTCGCCCGATTCCAGCAGCACGCGGGCGGCGTCCAGACGGGCCGTTTCGATGAAGCTGGCAGGCGTCACCCTGGCGTCGCGCGCGAACACGCGGGCGAAATTGCGGGGACTCATGGAGACCTGCGCCGCCAGCTTTTCCACCGTCAGCTCATCCTGCAGATGCGCCAGCACGTACTGCTGCACGGCGTTGACGGGTGATTCGTGGTCCACATGCGGCGTCAGATAGGGACTGAATTGCGATTGTCCGCCCTGGCGCTGGGTGAACACCACCAGCCGCTTGGCCACGTTCAGCGCCACTTCGCTGCCGCAGTCCTGGGCCAGCAGATACAGCGAGAGGTCGATGCCCGCCGTGACGCCGGCGGACGTGTAGAGCGCCCCGTCGCGCAGGAAGATGCGGTCCGGCTGTACCGTCGCGGCGGGGAAGCGGTGCGCCAGCGACGCTGCGTCCGCCCAGTGGGTGGTGACGTTTTTTCCGTCCAGGAGACCGGCGTGGGCCAACAGGAAGGCGCCGTTGCAGATGGCGCCGTGGCGCGCGCTGCGCGCCGCTGCTTGGCGCAGCCAGTCCGACAGCGCGGGATCGGGCGGGCGCTTGGGCAGGGCGGGGCCGCCCGCCGTCAGCACCAGGTCGAAAACCTCCGCCGCCTCGCTGTAGTGGCGCGCGGGCGCCAGCAGCATGCCGTTGGAGCAGGCGATATGGCCGCGCTCCATGCCCAGCAGCTCCAGCCGGTAGTGGCAGTCCGGCGGCAGGAAGCGGTTCGCTTCGGCGAAGACGTCCATCGGGCCGGCGACGTCCAGCGCCTGCACGCCGGGGAAGACAAGGATCGCTATGGAAGGCATGGCGCTAGCATAGCGTATTTGCCGCTTCAAGGCTGATAGTCGGCATCGTCCAGCAGCATGTCTTCGAAGAAGGCGCCGAATGGTTCCTTGGGGTGGCGGATATGGATCTCCAGGATCCAGCGCATGGCGGAGGGCGGGAATTTGGCATTGGCCAGCGCGCCCGTATGGACGGCGGCGTGCGGGAAGTCGGAGAGGCGGTGGCCGCCCAGGTCGAAATTGAGCTCCCAGCCCATGGCGCGGGCCTTGGCGTCGGCGTAGGCGTACAGTTCTTCGCCGGTCAGCTGCTTGCGTTGCCAGATGGCGCGCACGTCGTGGAACAAGGCGGCGGCGTCGCGCGCGCAGCGGGCGTATTCGGGATTGCGGCCGACAGTGAAGCTGGCGCCGCCGTCGCCTTCCCATTCTTCGTGGCGCGGGGCGATGTCGATGAAGAAGATGTCGTCTTCCTGCAGCACGACGCCGGGCTCGGAGGCGCGCTTCATGGGTTTCAGCGTGTTGCGGCCGAAGCGCACACGCACGGGGTGCCAGCTCAGGGCCATGCCGGCGTCGGCCAGCACCTGTTTGGCCATTTCGACGGCGTCTTCCTCCACCATGCCGGGCTTGACGCGGGCGGCGATGTCGCGGATCGCTTGGCGGGTTTTGGCGCGGGCGCGCAGCATGCCTTCGGTGGAGAAGGCGGGGCTGACGCGTTCTGCATCGGCGGCGGTGACGCGTTCTGCATCGGCGGCGGTGGTGTGTTCGGTATCGCGCATGATGTTTCCCTATCGGTGAGTGGATGAGGGAAGTATAGGAATGCGATGCGGGTGCAGAGTGGCGATATGGCGCGGATTTCTGCCAAGGATGGCAGCTATCCTGCCATCCGGCCCAGCCTCAGCCAGCGGACGTCTGCAGATTGGCCGGATTGTCCATGCTGGCGTGCCAGCTCTGGATGCGCCAGGCCGACCATGCCGTCAGCCCCGCGCCCAGCAGCAGGATCAGGCGCGTGTCGAGCAGCGTCAGCACCGACCCGGCCAGCGCCATCAGGATATTCGCCAGGCAGAAGGTGGATGAGATCAGTCCCATCACCGCGCCCTGGCCATGGGCGCCGAAGCGCTCCGCGCACCAGTTGGGGACGATGGCGTTGTAGCAGGAGTGCGGTATGCCGAACATGAGGATAGCCAGTACGCCGATCCACGCATTGCTGGCCGCCAGCAGCGCGATCACGGACGCCGTGCCAAACGCCAGCAGGCGCGCGCGCAGCAGGGGATCGGCCGGGTGGAAGCGTCCGGCGACGACGGTGGTCAGTATCATCACGCTGCACATGGCCGCCGTGGTCCAGGCGATGCCCTGGGCGTTCAGGCCCGGCACCTCCACCAGCCACAGGGGATAGAACTCGTAGAAGGCCGTCACGCCGCAGGTGTAGGCCAGCTGCACGATGAACAGGCCGCGCAGCTCGCGATCGCGCAGCAGGTTGAAGGCGTGGCGGTCGCGCGCCACCTGCCACCATTGCGTCGTGGCGGTGGAAGGCGCTTCGCGCGGCAGCACCACGGCCGCCAGCGCGGCCATCATCACCAGCAGCGCCACGGCGACCCAGAACGGCGCCGTCAGGCCCCAGGACAGGGTGAAGCCGGCCAGCAGCGGTCCGGCCAGCCAGCCCATGTAAAACGCGCCATTCAGCCAGGACAGGGCGTTGCGGCGCAGCGCGCCGTCCAGACGCTCGGCCAGCAAGGCGCGCGCCACCGAACCATTCCCCTCCAGCAGGCCGGTGGCGAAGCGGGCGACGATAAACAGGGGATAGGACTCGATGATCAATGCCCAGGCGGTGACGGCGTGGCCGATGGCCGCGCCCAGCGCGGTGCACAGCAGCACGGGACGGCGTCCATAGCGGTCGGACAAAGGCCCCAGCAGGGCCGCGCCGATCAGCAGGCCGAGGGGATTGATGGTCAGCGCCAGTCCAAACAGCAGCTTGGGCGGCAGGCCAAGAAAGTGATTCAGTCCGTTGCCGACGCCTGCCGCGAACAGGGGCGGCAGAATGGGATAGGGCAGGGCGGCGCCGATGGTGGAGAGCAGGGCCAGCAGGCAGGCGGTGGCGATCAGCAGGGACGTTTTCATCCCTTCAATTTAGCGGCCGGGACGCGATAAGTAAACGAAAACGTGACTGATCAGATCACGTCGCGCTGGCGGCGGAAGGCCAGCCAGCCCGCCGCCACGGTCACGCTGGCGGTGACGCCCACCACCAGCCAGAAGCCGTCCGGGTCCTGGTTCAGCGGCACGCCGCCCACGTTCATGCCCAGCAGGCCGGCGATGATATTGATGGGCAGGGCCAGCACGGTGACGATGGTCAGCACGAACAGGCTGTGGTTATTGCCCTCGTTGACCAGGGCCGCGATCTCTTCCTGAATCAGCTTGATGCGCTCCTGCAGCGAGGACATATCGGCCAGCACCAGCGAGAATTCCTCGGTCGACTGGCGCAGCTCCTGCACGTCCCGCTCGGCGACCCAGGCGGGCGGCCGCTGCAGAAGGCGGAACAGGGCCGCCGGTTCCGGCGCCAGCAGGCGGCGCAGGCGCACCAGCACGCGGCGCAAGGTGCCCAGGCTGGCGCGCTTGGTTTTCAGCTTCCCGGCCAGCAGATTGTCTTCGATGTCGTCGACGGTGGCGATGGCGTCGCGCACGATCTGGATCAGGGCGTCGGCCTGGTCGCGCAGCAGGTGGATCAGCAGCTCCACCGAGGAGCGGATCGGCTCCCCCATGCGCACGGCGTTGCGCAGGCTGTCCACGGCGCGCAGCGGCTTGCGGCGGGCGCTGATGGCGATCTGCTTGTCCACGCTGAGCCAGAGGGTGGAGATGTCGCTGGCCTCGTAGGCGAAATCATGCAGCACGTCGTTGACGACGGCGATCAGGGTATTGCCGGCCTGCTCGATGCGGGTCGAGCGTGGGCCTTCGTGCAGGCTTTCGTAGAACTCTTCCGGCAGGCGCGTGTGCTCGTGCAGCCACTTCTCGCTGGCCGTGTTGGCCAGGTTGAAGTGCAGCCAGACGAATTCCTGCGGGTGCGACTCGCGTTCGCGCAGCCACTGGCAGGCTTCGTCGGTGTCGATGGGGATGCCTTTGCAGTCCGGTGCGCGGCCGAACAGATAGCCGCACACCAGCCCTGACTGATCCGATCCGTACGACAGCGTCGGGTTCTGCATGCGGTCCTTATACCAGCAGGGCGGCGCTCATCGACGCTGCGTCGATGGCCGCTTCTTCCAGCATAAAGTCCATCATGTCCTCGTCGATAAACAGTTCGATGGCGGAATCCGAATGCGGCGGCAGGTCGCGCTGCGGCTGCGCCAGGGGCGAGGCCACGGGCGACAGGTGGTTGGCCAGCAGCAGCGTGTCGAGCAGGCTGTCGGGCGGGATCGAGAGGAAGCTGTCGCGCAGGCTTTCGATGGCGATAGCCACCGGTTCCGGGATGCTCAGCTTGCGCATCACCTCGCGGGTGATGATTTCCTCGCTGGCGGAAGACCAGTTGTCCGGGTCCTCTTCCAGCAGGCCGGGGAATTCGTCGGCGCGCGACAGCATGTAGAAGCCGCCCACCTCGTGTACGATGGCGGCAAACAGCGCCGTGTCGGGATTGGTGTGGGTGACCTGGCGCGCGATGATGCGGGCCAGGGCGGCTACATGGATGGTATGGTCCCACAGCTGCTCGGCCTTGGCGCGGACCTCGGGGTCGGCGATCTTGCTGCCGAACTGGCGCACCACCATGGCCGCGGCCATGGCGAACAGATTGTGGTATCCGATGCGGGTGATGGCGTTGCGGACGTTGGTCACGGGCGCCGAGCCGGTGCGGTTGAACATGGCCGAATTGGCCAGGGCGACCGTGCGCGCCGCCAGCAGGGGCTCGGCCAGCACCAGGCTGATGGCCTTGTCCATCGGGCAGTCCGGATCGTCCAGCGCCAATTGCACGCGAAGCGCCGCGTTGACGCTGGTGGGGAAGACCAGTTCGCCCCGAATGGCCAGCGCCGCGATATGCCCGAAGGCTTCCAATTTATTCATATTGAAAATTATACGCAGGCCGGCGCGCAATCTCAACGCCGCGTTGTGACGAAGCGGAGGAGTGTGGCGGGGAAGGGCTGACCGGCCCCTCCCTGCTTAAAGCTTGTGCAGCTCAGGCGTTGACCAGCTGCGGACGGCCCGTCGCGCCCGGACGGCCGTAGCGCGCCACGGACAGGTCGTCGGCCAGGATGGCCGGACGGCGGGCCGAGATCAGGTCGGACAGCAGCTGGGCCGAGCCGCAGCACATGGTCCAGCCCAGGGTGCCGTGGCCCGTGTTGATGAACAGGTTGCGCACGCCGGTGCGGCCGACGATGGGCGTGCCGTCCGGGGTCATGGGGCGCAGGCCGGTCCAGAAGCTGGCCTGGCTGGTGTCGCCGGCGCCGGGGAACAGATCGTTGACCACCATTTCCAGCGTTTCGCGGCGGCGCGGGTTGAGCACCTTGTTGTAGCCGGCGATTTCCGCCATGCCGCCGACACGGATGCGCTGGTCGAAGCGGGTGACAGCAATCTTGTAAGTCTCGTCCAGGATGGTCGAGGTGGGCGCGGCGTCCGCGTTCACGATCGGCACGGTGATCGAGTAGCCCTTCAGCGGATAGACGGGGATGTCGACCAGGCCTTTCAGCAGCGAAGTCGAATGCACGCCCAGCGCCACCACGTAGGAGTTGGCCGTCACCAGCTCGTCGCCGCAGCGCACGCCCTGGATGGCGTCGCCGTCCACGGCCAGGCCGCTGATGTCGACGCCGTAGCGGAATTTGACGCCCATGTCCTGCGCCATCTTGGCCAGGCGGGTGGTGAACAGCAGGCAGTCGCCCGTTTCATCGTTGGGCAGGCGCAGGCCGCCGACCAGACGGTTCTGGTCCAGGCCCGGCTCGACGGCGGCCAGCTGTTCGCGGGTCAGCAGTTCGTAAGGGACGCCCGTTTCTTCCAGCACCTGGATATCCTTGGCGGCGGCGTCCAGTTGCTGCTGCGTGCGGAACAGCTGGGTGGTGCCTTGCTGGCGGCCTTCATAGGCGATGCCGGTGTCGGCGCGCAGGGCCTTGAAGCAGTCGCGCGAGTATTCGGCCAGGCGCACCATGCGTTCCTTGTTGACTGCGTAGCGGTCGGCGGTGCAGTTCTGCAGCATCTGCCACATCCACTTCAGCTGGAACATGGTGCCGTCGGGCGTGATGGAGAGGGGCGCGTGGCGCTGCAGCATCCACTTCATGGCCTTCAGCGGAATGCCGGGAGCGGCCCAGGGGGAGGCGTAGCCGGGCGAGATCTGGCCGGCGTTGGCGTGGCTGGTTTCGGCGGCGGGAGCGGCGGCGCGGTCGAGCACCGTCACTTCGTGGCCGGCCTTGGCCAGATAATAAGCACTGGTGACGCCGATAACGCCGCTACCCAAAATAACAACCCGCATAATGTCTCCTCCAGGGAATTCTGTTCCAGATATATCACTATGGTATGCTGATAACACTAGTGTTTGTTACTGTATAAAGCCGATAATTTAGTGATTATTCATGAGAACGCAGAAGGAATCCGTCCGCAGCCTGGACAAGCTTGACAGAAAAATACTGCACATCCTGCAGCAGGACGGGCGCGTTTCGATGAAGGAGCTGAGCGAGCAGGTGGGCCTGTCCATCACGCCGGTGACGGAGCGGGTCAAGCGCATGGAGCGCGACGGCGTCATCACCGGCTACCATGCGCGCCTCGATCCCACGGCGCTGGGCGCCAAGCTGCTGGTGTTCGTGGAGATCACGCTGAACACCAAGTCGGCCTCCATGTTCGAGCAGTTCCGGCGCGAGGTGCTGCGCATTCCCGAGGTGCAGGAATGCCACCTGGTGTCGGGCGACTTCGACTACCTGATCAAGGCGCGCATCCACGAGATGGCCGAGTACCGCAAGCTGCTGGGCGAGATGCTGCTGCAGCTGCCGGGCGCCGCCCAGTCCAAGAGCTATGTGGTGATGGAAGAGATCAAGGAAACGCTGGTGCTGTCGACGGAAGCGCCGCAATAAAATCTTGTCATCGCAATATCGCCGCGCCGCATTCGGTATTACAATGCGGGTGCACTCTTCTTGAGCGGGGCGCTTGTGAACAGCAAAGACCTCCTACCGCCGGACGCCAGGCAGCCGCACCAGCTGAGCGTGCGGACGCTGGACGAGCATCTGTCTTCGGACCAGAGCTTCAGCTCGGCCTATGCGCGCACCATCGGCGCGCTGGCGGGCACGGAAGGCGCGCCCACCCTGGCCCAGTTCGCGGCCGTGACGGAGATCGCGGGCGAGGGCAAGGCTTCCGCCGTGTTCGCGGCCCTGGTCCTCAATTCCATCGAATCGGCGGTCGACATCGACTGGGCCCTGAATGCGCTCAGCCGCAGCTGCCATGGCGTGGACGCGGCGGCGCGCGCCAATGCGCTGGCTTCCGCCATTCCGCTGCTGGCGCTGCACGGCGCCAATGCGCGGGCGCTGGCGCAGCGGCTGGCCAAGGCGCTGGGCGTGCGGCTGGCGCCGGACGACGTCAACCAGCTGCCGCCGGCGGAGGAGCGGGGACTGCTGGCCAATATCAGCGAACAGGCGCGGCGCGTGTTCCGTGGCCGCTCGCTGGCCGACGCGGTGGCCGACTTCGCCCGCCACACGGGGCAGCCGGCGCTGGTCGAACATGCGCGCAATTTCCAGTCGGGCTATCTCGATCACTCGCAGCTGGAGGAGCTGGTCGGTGTGGCGGCGAACTCCATCGGCCAGGACATCCGGCTCTACCAGGAACAGTCGCGCAACCTGACCCTGGGCGAGGCCAGCGCCTCCGGCGTGGTCAGCGCCGCGTCGGAGCTGCGCAACCAGGTACTGCAGCGCCTGACCCTGGTGGACGAGCGCATCGCCTACGAGCGCCGCCTGCTGATGGAGGAAATCGACGACGCCGTGCATGACGCGGGCAACGCCATCGAGCTGGCCATGGCCGACCGGCTGAATACGGACCAGTGGAAGGACGAGGATGTGTGGGCCAGCATCGGCCGCCTGCAGTTCGGGCAGGAGATGGAGCGGCGGCTGGACCGGCTGGTGCGGCGCAAGGAGCAGGCCCTGCATCTGCTGCAAGAGGATCTGCGCTTGTTCCAGTCGGCCATGCGCATGAGCCAGACGCAGGTCTTCCACCGGCAGCATCACACGGCCATGGCCAAGCTGATGCCGCGCATGCGCATCGGCACGCGGCTGGCCAATGGCGTGGACACGGCGGCGAATATGACCCTGGTGGGCGGCGCGGTGGCGGCGGCGGGGACCGGAACGGCGGCCTATCTGTTCGGCGCCTCGGTGGTGCTGCCCGTGCTGGCGCCGGTGGCGCCGTTCGTGGGCGGGGCGGTGCTGCTGGCCAGTGTGTTCAAGTGGTTCTCGGACAGCGGCAAGCGCAAACGGATGGAGATCCGCGACAAGCGCGAAGCCTTCGAGGAAGAGCTGCGCAAACAGCTGCATACGGCGGAGCTGTCCTTCAACCAGCAGCTGGACGTGGTGGCCGATGGCTTCCACAGCTCGGCGCTGCAGCTGCTCACGCCCATCATGCTGGAGGCGGAGGCGGCTGGGCGCGTGCACGGCATGCGCCAGCGGGTGGCCGACCGCGCCATCACCCAGGCGCAGGCGGCCATCCAGCAGCTGGAGACGGAAATCCGCCGCCGCTGATTATTTCGCCAGGTTGCGGGCGATGATGGCGTCGGCCGCGTTGGCGGCGACTTGCAGCGGCTGGGCCAGGGCGTTAGTCACGTAGACCGGCGCTGCGGGCATGGGCGCGCCCAGCACGGGGCCGTCGGTCTTGCTGACGTCCACCGTCACCGTGGTCGACAGGCCGATGCGCAGCGGGTGCTGCTTCAACTCCGCCGGATCGAGGGCGATGCGCACCGGCAGGCGCTGCACCACTTTCACCCAGTTGCCGCTGGCATTCTGCGCCGGCAGCAGCGAGAAGGCGCTGCCCGTGCCGGCCGATAGTCCCATCACCCGGCCGTGGAAACTCACTTTGGAACCGTACATATCCGCTTCCACCCTGGCCGGCTGGCCCACGCGGATATCGCGCAGCTCCGACTCCTTGAAGTTGGCGTCCACCCATAGCTGGTCCAGCGGCACGATGGACAGCAGCGGCGTGCCCGGCGTCACGCGCGCGCCCACCTGCACGCTGCGTTTGGCGACATAGCCCGTCACGGGCGCCAGCAGGGTATTGCGGCGCGCGGCCAGCCAGGCCTGCACATAGTCCGCCTTGGCCGCCTGCACGGACGGATGCTGGGCCAGCGCCACGCCCGCGATGCCCGCTTGCGCCGCGTCTTCCTGGCGCTGGGCGACGGCGATGGCGGCGCGGGCATTGTCCACGGCCTGCTTCGCATGGGCCACGTCTTCGCCGGAGACGGTATGGTCGGCCGCCAGCGGCTTACGGCGCGACAGATCGTCTTCCGCGATCTTCAGCGACAGCTTGCGCTGCTCGACCGTCGCTTCGTACTGCGCCACGTCGGCGTAGCGCTGGCGCAGCTGGCGCACAGCCGCGCCGAGGCGGGCTGCGGCCTGGCTCAGGGCCACGTCGGCGTCGGCCGCGTCGAGCTGGATGACGGGCGCGCCGGCCTGCACCAGCTGGGTTTCGTCGGCGCGGATATCCTGCACATTGCCCGCCACCTGGGAGGACAGCGTGACCAGATTGCCGCCCACGTAGGCGTTGTCCGTTTCCTGTTCCTTGGACAGCACGGCTTCGTAGTAGCCGGCGTAAGCCGCGCCGGCGAGGAGGAACAGCAGGGTAATGCCCACTAAAACCTGTTTGCGCTTCTTGTCGTTTGGCTTCTTGTCGTTTGCTTTGGTGTCGGTGCTCATGATGGTGTGCCTTAGTTATTGCCTGCTTGCGGCGGATTGCCCATGTCGCGGTAGCCGCCGCCCAGCGCATTGGTCAGCGCCACTTCGGCCAGCAGCTGCATCTGCCGCAGCGAGAGATCCATGTCCTGCTGCTTGAGCAGGGCCAGACGGGCGGCCAGCACGCCGCTGTTGTCGGCCAGCCCGGCGGCCAGTTTCGCCTCGGCCGAATGCAGCTGGGCGGCGGCGGAAGCGGTGGCCGCCTGCTGGCGGGCGATCTGCTGTTCCAGGCCTTGTAGCTGGACGGCGTCCTGCGCCACGTCCTGTGCCGCCTGCACCACGGCCAGGTTGTAATCGGCGATGACTTCATTACGCGCGCTGCGGGCGCTTTCCAGCTCCGCGCTCAGGCGCTGGTTGTCGAACAGGGGCAGGGTCAGCGTGGGGCCGAAGAAGACGGTGCGGCTGGGCGCGGACAGCAGGCGCGAATACGAAATCGAATCCAGGCCGACGGAGGCGCTCAGGTTCACGTCCGGGTAAAAGGCGGCCTTGGCGACGTCGATCTTGCTTAGCGCCGCTTCCACCTGCCAGCGGGCGGCCTGCAGATCCGGGCGGCGGGCCAGCAACTCAAGGCCGAGGCGTGCGGGCAGGGCGTGCGGCGCGGGCTGCACGGCCAGCGGCTGCAGATGCTGCACCAGATCGTTCTGGCGCGTGGTGGATGGACCGCCGTCCACGCCCAGCAGGGCGCGCAGGGCTTCGTGTTCGCGGCCGATGTCGGCGGCGATCTGCGCCTGCTGCTTCTGCATCAGGTGCAGCTCCGTTTCCGTCGCACGCTGCTCGTCGGCGGTGGCCAGACCGTGGGCGATGCGGCGCGCCTTGTCCTGCACCAGCGCCGTCTGCGCGGCGATCATCTGCTCCAGATTGGCCTGGCGGGACCAGGCGCCCTGCAGGCGGAAATAGCTCTGCGCGATGGCGGCGGCCAGCGCCTGCTCGGCCTGCGCGTACGATGCGCGGCCTGCGTTCACCTGGCCCACGGCGGCGGCGATCTGCGCCTTGTTCTTGCCCCACCAGTCGAAGTTATAGCGCGCGTCCAGACGCAGCGTCTGCTCGCTGAAGTAAGCGCCACCGATGGGCGCGGGGAACAGGCCGGTGGCGGAATAGCGCTGGCGGTTGGCGGTGGCGTAGGCGCTGACGTCGAGGCCCAGGTCGGCCGCGCTGCGCTGCACGGCGGACAGAGCTTCGCCGATGTGGGCCGCCGCAACGTCCAGCGTGGGACTGCCGGACAGCGCCGCCTGGATCAGTGCGTTGAGCTGGGCGTCGTGATAGGCCGTCCACCATTGCGCTTCGGGCCAGCCTTCGCGCGCCAGTTTGATGTCGGACGCCAGCTGCACATTGGCGGCGTCGCGCTGGGGCAGGGGATTGCGGTCCGGCGCCATGTTGGCGCAGCCGGCCAGGGCCAGCGCGGCGCACAGGGCGGACAGGGCCGGCAGTTTGAGGCTAGTTCGATTCACTTCGTGTTCCTGTCTTTCTCGTCATTCCATCGCTGCGTGGTCGATTGCCGGCGCATTCTGCTTGGCGGCGGGGCGGATCAACAGCAGCAGCGGTATCACCGCCAGAGTCAAAATAAACATCAGCCAGAAATCGTCCACGTAGGCGATCATCGAGGCCTGGCGCGTCAGCTCGCCGTTCAGCGAGGCCGCCGCTTCCGGCGTGGACAAGGGGCTGGCCATCACGGCCGGATTGGCGTAGCTGATCTTCTCGGCCAGCGCGGCGTGCACGGCCTGCGTATTCCGCACCAGCAGCGTCTGCACCAGCGCGATGCCGATGCTGCTGCCGATATTGCGGATCAAGCTGTAGATGGCCGTGCCTTCGGCGCGCATCTCGGGCGACAGGGTGGCGAAGGTGGCGGCGCTCAGCGGCACGAACACCAGGCCCAGTCCCAGGCCCTGGATCACGCCCGGCCAGACGATGTCGCTGCGCGACAGCACCAGCGTGTAGCCGCTCATCTGCCACAGCGAGAAGGCCGCCGTGACAAAGCCCGCGCCCAGCAGCAGGCGCAGGTCGACCTTGCCCACCAGCCGGCCCACCACCAGCATCGCCGCCATCGTGCCCAGGCCGGAGGGCGCCGTCACCAGGCCCGCTTCGGCGGCCGGATAATCCATCAGGCCTTGCAGCATGGACGGCGTCAGCGCGCGCGTCGCGTACAGCACGAGGCCCACGATGAAGATGAACAACAGCCCGCTGACGTAGTTGGAATTTCGCAGCAGGCGGTAATCGAGGAAGGATTGGCCGGCCGGACGCATGGCCGTATGCGCCACGAAGTACGCAAAGCTCAGCGCCAGCACAATCGCTTCCACCCAGGTTTCGGTCGAGCCGAACCAGTCATTCTGTTCGCCCCGGTCCAGCAACATCTGCAGCGCGCCGATGGCGAGGCTGAGCGTGGCGAAACCAAAGCCGTCGAAGGTCATCTTGCGCGGCGCGGCGACGGGACGGATATAGCGCCAGATGCCGTAAAACGCCAGCGCGCCGACGGGCACGTTGATGAAGAAGACCCAGCGCCAGTTATAGCTGTCGGTCAGCCAGCCGCCCAGCGTGGGGCCGAGAATGGGACCGATCATCACGCCCATACCCCACACGGCCATGGCGGAGCCGTGCTTCTCGCGCGGGTTGATGTCCAACAGCGTGGCCTGCGACAGCGGCACCAGGGCCGCGCCGAAGACGCCCTGCAGCAGGCGCGCGATCACGATCTGCGCCAGCGAGCCCGACAGGCCGCACAGCACGGAGGCGACGGTGAATCCGGCCACCGAGGTGAGGAAGATGTTCTTCTGCCCGAAGCGGTCGCACAGCCAGCCCGTGAGCGGCGTGGCGATGGCGGCGGCCACGATGAAGGAGGTGAGCACCCAGGTGATCTGGTCCTGCGAGGCCGACAGGCTGCCCTGCATATGCGGCAGCGCCACGTTGGCGATGGTGCCGTCCAGCGCCTGGATGATCGTGGCCAGCATGATCGACAGCGTGATCATGGGCCGGTTCAATTCCTGTGTTGCGCCTGCGTTCAAGGATTGGACTCCAGCTTGGCGCGCAGCCCTTCCAGCAGGTCGATGGCGGCCTGCATGGCGGCGGGATCGACGTCGCTCAGCATTTCGGCGCGCACGGCATTGGCCTGCATCCAGACCTTCTGATAGATGTCCTGGCCCGCCTGCGTGAGGCTTAGCAGCTTGACGCGGCGGTCCGTCTCCGACGGCGTGCGCTGCATATAGCCAGCCTTCACCAGGCGGTCCACGGTGGCGACCATGGTCGGATCTTCCACGCCGACGCGGGCGGCAAGCTGGGTCTGCGACAGCGGCCCCGGCTCCTTGGCGGTGAAGGCGATGGCCATCCAGCTGGCCTGGCTCAGGCCCAGATGCTTCAGGCGGCGGTCCACCGCCACGCGCCAGGCGCGGGCCGTGTTGTGCAGGGCGTGGGAAAAGCGTTCTTCGATAGAAGACAAAATATTCACCATCTAATGGTTAGGTATCTAACGATTATTTTAGCACGGTAGGTTTTTGCACAGCAAGAGTGGTGGTAGGCTAAAATCTTAGACAAGCAAAAAGGCCAATCATGAGATTTTTATCATTCACCGTACTGGCTTTTCTGACCTTGGCTGGTTCCTGCCAGGCACAGGAGGAAGAACCGCCCATCGTCCCTTACCGGCCATCCGTGTCGAACCCGGCCCAGCTTTCCGCGCCGGGCTGGCTGGAGGTGGAAGCGGGCGCCCTCAGCATCAAGTCCGACGATGGCCGCCGCAACAGCCTGCCTCTTGTCTTGAAACTGGCCTTCACCGAGGAGTGGGGCGTGCTGCTGGGCGGAGAGCCCTTTGTCTCCACGCCGGACGGCAACGGCGGCCGCGCGCGCGGGCTGGGCGATACGACATTCACGCTCAAGCGCGCCTTCTTGGTCGACGACGCCACCGCCTTCGGCCTGGAGCTGGGCGCCAAGGCGCCGACGGCGCGCGATTCCATCGGCAGCGGCAAGGCCGACTACAGCCTGAACGGCATCTTCAGCCGAGACATCGACGTGCTGCACATGGACCTGAACCTGAACGCGACGCGGCTTGGCGCCATCGAGCCGGGCAGCGGACGCACGCAGACGGGCTTCTCGGCCTCGTTTTCCGCGCCGCTGTCGGAACGCTGGGGCGCGAACTGGGAATGGTCGGGCACGCGCCGCAGCGGCGCCGACTCCACGGCGCAATTGCTGCTGGCCGCCACCTACAGCCCGAGCAAGCGCCTGACTTTCGACGCCGGATTTATCCGCGGCCTGAACGGCGCCACGCCGGACTGGGCCTTTTTCACGGGCGTCGTCTTCCCGCTCGGGAAATTGTGGTGATACGTGTGCCAGCGCACATAAGCGGACGCGTCCGGCGACTATACTGACATAAGGCAACTATCATTAAAGAAGAAGACATCATGAAATCGACTATTCTCGCTGCCAGCCTGCTGGCACTTTCCGCTTCCGCCTTCGCCCAGGTGGGCGTGTCCATCAACGTGGGCGAGCCCGGCTTTTACGGCCGCATCGACCTCGGCAATGTGGCGCCGCCGCCCGTGGTTTATCAGCAGCCGGTGATTATCGAACGTCCGGCGCACTACGTGGAAGCGGCCCCGATCTATCTGCGCGTGCCGCCCGGCCATGAGAAGCACTGGGAAAAGCACTGCCAGGAATACCACGCCTGCGGCCAGCGCGTGCTGTTCGTGCAGGATAACTGGTACCGCAACGAATACGTGCCGCACTACCGCGAGCATCATGGTGAATACCGCGAGCATGAACATGAACGCGAGCATGAACACGAACATGATGACCATGGCCATGGCCACGGTCCTGGACACGATCACGACCGCGATTAAACTGCGTTAACACTTCCCTCCAATGCCCAGCTTTTCGCTGGGCATTTCTTTTGTGTGAAGAGGCCTCAACGGCCTCGTCACGGTCTTGTTTGTCCTCAAACTAAGCCATCACTACTCGTGACATGATCGGCAGCCTGTGCCTGATTTTGTGGAGGAGGGACGGCCGTGGAAGGAGACAACGAGTTTTTCAGCTTCATTGCACAAGTCAAGGAGCTGACTTCAAGCACCCGCCCGCTGCGCCTGCGGCTCGATCTGCCGGGCGGCGTGAACGACGATATGCTGCTGCCGCAGCGCGTCTACGGGACGGAAAGCATTTGCGGCGGAATCGAATACCGCATCCTATGCGTGTCGACCGAGGTGCAGCTGCCGCTGAAAGAGATGATCGCCGTATCGGCGGCGCTGGACTTCGTCACCGACCAGGGGGAATTGCGTAGCGTCTGCGGTCTGATCACCGAGGCGGCATCGGGTGACAGCGACGGCGGCCTGGCCAGCTACCAGCTGGTGCTGCGCGATGTGCTGGCGGTGCTGGAAAAGCGCATCAACACGCGCGTCTTCCGCAACAAGACCGAGGTGGAAGTGGTGCAGGCCATCCTCGACGAATGGCGCTATCGCGATCCCACGCTCGGGGTTTGCTTCACCTGTGAGCTGGATGACGCATTCGAACAGCGCGAATATCCGCAGCGCGAATTCATCATGCAGTACAACGAATCTGACGCCGCCTTCATCCGTCGGCTGCTCAAGCGGCGCGGCATCGGCTGGTATGTCCGAGCAGGGAGCAACGGCGATGGGCCTTTTCACACGCTGATCCTGTTCAACAACGCCGACAGCCTGCGCCAGAACAGCGCTGGCACCATACGCTATCACCGCGACAACGCCACCGAACAGCGCGACACCATCACCTCGTGGAGCGCGGTGCGCAGCCTGCAGCCGGGCAGTGTGACGCTGCATAGCTGGGACTATCTGAATCCGCTCGGCACAGGCTTCATGTCGGCACAAGTGAACAGTGAGGCCGACCAGGGCGCGAATGGCAGCGGGATGGCCTCCAGTCTCGATGACTACGCCGTGCTGCCGCCACATATCGGCCACGATTACGGCGACCTGTGCCTGCTGGGGCTGTTGCGCATGAACCGCCACGACTACGAGTCGAAGTGCTTTCATGGTGAAGGTAGTGTGCGCGACCTGTGCGCGGGGGAATACTTCACGCTGTCCGGACATGCGGAGATCGACAGCCATCCGGCCGGGGAGCGCGACTTTGTCGTGACGGCCTTGCAGGTGACGGCCCACAACAACTTACCCAAAGCGCTGGCAGCGCGGGTTGAGCGTCTGTTCGCGCGTAATCGCTGGATGCAGGACGGCAGCGAGCAGCCGTGGCAGCAGGATGTGACGCAGCAGGTGGTATCCGGGCCGCTGCGCATGCACATCCAGTTCACGGCCGTGCGGCGGGGGATTCCCATCGTGCCGGCCTATGACCCGCGCGTGGATGTGCCGCAGGTGCCTATGCAAAGCGCGATGGTTGTCGGCCCCGCTGACGAGGAAGTCTATTGCGACGAGCTGGGCCGCGTGAAGATCCGCTTCCCCGCCACGCGCGAGGAGGATCATGAATTTTCCGGTGCATCCGATACGGATGGCGATTCCGCCTGGGTGCGTGTGGCATCGAACTGGGCCGGCAATGGCCCCGGCAGCATGTCGCAATGTGGTACTGTGGGCCTGCCGCGTATTGGGAGCGAGGTACTGATCGCCTTCCTCGGCGGCGATCCCGACAAGCCCATCATCGTCGGCCAGCTCTATAACCAACAAGGCATGCCACCGGCCTTAAGCAGCGCCGGCCAGTTGCCCGGCAACCGCTACCTCTCCGGCATCAAGAGCCGCGAGATCAAAGGCAGCGGCGCCAACCAGCTGCGCTTTGACGATACCTCGGGCTGCATCAATTCACAGCTGGCCAGCGACCACGGAGTATCGCAACTGAACCTGGGCTGGCTCACGCAGCCTATCGCCAATGGCCACGGCGAGGCGCGCGGAGAAGGAGCCGATCTGCGAACAGACAAGGCGGTCTCCGTCCGAGGCGCGCGCGGCGTGCTGATTACGGCCGATGCCAGTCCGGAGGGGAAGGGCAGGCAGCTGGAGCGGGCAGAAATGATCGGCATGAACGATGTACTCCAGAGCATACACACGAGACTGTCCGAGCTGGCCACTACTCATTTTGCCGAGGACGCCGATGGGGCGCCGCTGGCGAAACTGATCGAGCATATCCGTCAGTGGGAAAAGGGCAGCAATACCGAAGGAGGTGCGCCGGACCCGGCCGGCGGCAAGCCCATCGTCGCGGTCAGCGCGCCGGCCGGCATCGCGCTGGCCAGCCAGGACAATGTGGTGATCGGCGCGCAAACGAACGCCGACATGATCAGCGCGGGCAACACGCAGCTTTCAGCGGGACGCAAATTGCTGATGCGCGCCGCGCAGGGCGTCAGCCTGTTTGCCCACAAGCTCGGCATGCAGCTGATCGCCGCCAGCGGCAAGATCGTCATCCAGGGCCAGGACGATGAAATAGAAGTGGGTGCTGCAAAGCGGCTGCATCTCTATTCGCTGGAGTCGCTATTGCTGGAGGCACCCGAAGTGGTGATACGGACGGATGGCGCCCAATGGACTATCGGCAAAGGCAAGGTCATGTCCTCGTCTAGCGGCGAATTCAGTATGCAGGCATCGGATTTCAAGTTCACTCGCGGTGGCGGCGGCAGCCTGAGTTTGCCCAGCATCCGGTGTGCAATAACATCGAGCATGTCGTCGTTCTCATGATGGAGAACCGGTCCTTCGACCATCTGCTGGGCGCGATGCCTGGAGCGCCTGCTCTTACTGGCGTCAATCGCCTGGATAATGTCGATTACCGGCAAACGCCGCTCCCCAAGACCGGTCCCTTCGACCTGCTCATTGATGGCCAGCAGGCCTTCTGTCCCAAGCATGAATTCGCTAATGTCGCCGTCCAGCTGGGCTGGCAGAATGGCGCGCCGACGCTCAGCGGATTTGCGCAGGATGCGGCGAACACGCTTCAACAGGACAATCACCTGACAGGCTCCGCCGCCAAGCCGTGGATCCAAAAGGTGATGGACTACGTGCCGTTTGGAGACACTCCCGAGCAGGACCCGCTGCCAGCTCTGCATACGCTGGCGCGCGAGTTCACCGTCTGCGACAGGTGGTTCTCATCCATCCCCGGCCCCACGTGGCCAAACCGCTTTTTCGCGCTGATGGGCAGCTGCCATGGCCGGGTGAAGATGCCGGAGCAGTGGGAGGATACCGGCTCGGCTATCGTCACCTTCCTCAAGCAGGCGTGCAAGGAGAGCATCTTCTCGCTCATGGCCGACAACGGCAAATCAAGCGCTCTGTTTGCGGATTGCGATACGCCCCTGGCGTATATGGTCAAGGACAGCGGCCCCCGGCAGACCATCCGTGAATTCGAGCAGGCGGCGAGCGATGGGACGCTGCCTGCGTTTTCCTGGATCGAGCCTTCGTATGGGCTGCTTGGCACTGACGGAAATTCGCAGCATCCTCCGGAGGACCTGCGTTACGGCGACCAGTTCATCGCTCGCATCTTCAACGCGTTGACGCAAAATGACGATGCCTGGAAAAAGACGCTGTTTGTCCTGGTCTACGACGAGCACGGCGGCTTTTATGACCATATGGTTCCGCCAACCACGGAGGCGCCGGACGATATCCAGGCCGACGTGGACCTTGATGGCAAGCCATTCGATTTCACCCGCCTCGGCTTGCGCGTGCCGGCCATTCTTGCTTCGCCCTGGATAAAGCAGGGGATCGACAGCCAGCTATATGACCACACGAGCATGCTCGCCTTCCTGTGCGATCTGTTCGGCATGGACCGCAACGCGCTGGGCAGGCGTGTGGCGCAAAGCGTCCACTTCGGCAGCGCAAATATCTGGAACACTGCGCCCAGAACCGACAAGGTGACGCTGACGACCGTGCTAGCGCCGCCACGGCCAGCCATTCTGCGCAAGATCGAGACCGAGCTTGGCAGCGAGGCGCGCAAACTGATTCAGGGCGTGCACAGCTACCTGACGGGCGGCAGCGTTGACGACGCCGTGGAGGCCGTTCCCGACAATACACGCGGCCTGGAATACCCTCAACTACCGGGCTCCAAGCTGCTGGGCGCGATGGCGGAGCGCGCCGTCCAATTGCTGCAGGCCGCTGGCGTGCCGCCCGGTTTTGATGGCGGCGGCGGAGTGGGGCGGGCCGCCGCCGCGCCGCTAGCCCCGAACGCCTCGAGCGCTCCGAACGCTCCGAATGCCCCGAATGCGGCGGCTACCCGGTCCCGGGTTTTATGCATCCACGGCGTGGGTCATGGCGACGCTGTCGATGGCTGGCGGGCGGATCCGGGCTGGCAGACCGTCTGGGAGCAGATCACGCGCGCGCAACTAGCGGCGAACGGGATAGACACTGCCAACATACAGGTGGACTTTCTCCAGTACGACGACCTCTTCGGCAGCGGCCCCTCGCTGGCGCAAATCGCGCGCGGGCTGGGTACGCTGCTGGAGGGCTTGGTTCCACTGGACCGTGGCTTCAACCGCGACCTGCATCTGCCGCAGGTGACGCAAGCCGTGCGCTGGACCGCCGGCATGACCATTCAATGGCTCGAAGACGAGGCGCTGCGTGCCCAATTGCGCCAGGCCCTGCTGGCCAAACTTTCGGGGCCGGACAAGCCCGACATCGTCCTGGCCCACAGCCTGGGCAGTCTGATCTCTTACGACACATTCAGACGGGCCGTGGCCGCCAAGGATTTTGCGCCGCTAGAGGGCGTCAGCCTCGTGACTTTCGGCTCGCAGATCGCGCACCCCATCGTCATTAACGACGCCTGGGGCGGCAAGCCGGCGCCGCTGCATGATGACACGGGCCACGGCATCGCGCACTGGTTCCACCTGTATAACCGCTGCGACAAGGTGTTCACCCGTCCTTTGACTTTCCCCGACCCCGCGCGCACCAGCCTTGATACGCCGTTCGGCGACAATGTGGCCGGGCTGCTGTTCTCGCTGGACCACGACCCGTCCGGCTACCTCCAGCATAAGCAGACGGTTGAAGTGATGTGGCCGGCGCTGGCCCGGCACCAGCAGCTAAGTCGCTCGCTGCCGGCGGTGACGCTGGCTTCGCATCGCGCGCGGGCGATGACAGCCACCAAGCGGCGCGCGCTGCTGGTCGGTATCAACAATTATCCGGACGCGAGCATGCGCCTCCATGGCTGCACCAACGACGTCTATCTGATGAGCCGCACCCTGCAGGAGAGCGGCTACGCAGCGGCCAATATCCGCCTGCTGGTCGACGACCGGGCCACGCGCGACAACCTGGTCGAGCATTTGCAGTGGCTGGTTGCCGACACCCGGCCGGGCGACGAGCGTGTCTTCTTTTATTCCGGCCACGGCACCCAGATCCCCGTCTACGGCTTCGGCGGCTTCCCCGACCATATGTGCGAATCCCTCGTGCCCTATGACTTCAGCTGGGACGACGAGCAGACCCACTTCACCGACAAGGAATTCCGCCGCTTCTACACCCATCTGCCGTTCGGCCGCAAGGACGGGGACGCGCGCCTGATCGCCGTCTTCGATTGCTGCCACGCGGCAGGCATGACGCGCGCGGGATCGCTGGTGCGCTCCATCGCCATGCCGCCCGATATTCGCCACCGCATGAGCCGCTGGAACGCGCAGACGCAGAGCTGGCAGGAGCGCTCCTTCGCCGTCAGCGCGGGTCAGGCGCGGCCGTTCAGCGCGGAAGGCGGGAGCAAGCCGCATCAGCGGCTGCAGGGACATGGCACGGCAGCCGGACTGCGTTCGCTGACGCCAGCCCGCCAGCAGGAGGCGCAGGCTGCACTGGGCCATCATGGGCCGTACATGCCGCTGCTGCTATACGCGGCCAAGCAATCCCAACTGGCCAGCGAGTGCGAAGTGGGCACGCAGAGCTATGGCGCCTTTACCCACGCCCTGGTCGAGCAGCTGAAGCGGCCGGCGGACGGACCGGTGCATTCGTTTGAAGACCTCATCCGGAAAACACGGACCTATCTGCAACAGGCGAACTATGCCCAGACGCCGGAATTGGTCGGTCCAAGGAACCTGCGTCAGACGCCGTGCAGTTGGTAGTTCAGACGGGCGCCGGCTTGGGCAGGATCATGGTCAGCACCATGCCCCGATCCGACTGGGGCAGCAGGACCAGGGTGCCGCCCAGGTAGGCGGCCCGCTCGCGCAGCAGGCGCAGGCCGAATTTGCCTGAAGTAGCGGGACCCGAGCCGCCGTTGAGGCCGACGCCGTTGTCCTTTACCGTCAGCATCACCGCTTCTTCGTTGTCGTCGAGGATGACGTCCACCTCGCTCGCCTGGGCGTGGGCGGCGATATTGCGCAGGGCTTCTTCCAGCGTATGCAGCAGCACCACATTGTGGTCGCGCGGGCAACTCACATCGTCTTCGGGCAGATTGCAGCGCGCCTGCAGCGCGTGCTGCTCGCCGAAGCGGGTCACCACCTCGCTCACGACCACCCGCAGACCGAGGAATTCCAGCTTGTCGTTCCACAGCTGTAGCTGCATCTGGCGGTTGGTTTCCACCACCTGCGCCAGCAGCTGCTTCATGTGCGCGGCGCGGTCCTGCAGGGCCTGGTCCGGCGGCAGTTTTTGCATCAGTAGGCCCAGATGCATGGACAGGGCCGTCAGCGACGAGCCGAGGCTGTCGTGCAGCTGGCGCGACAGGGAACGCCGTTCGTTATCCCAACAGTTGTGGACATGGCCGAGCAATTCGCTCAAATCGCTGCTGCGCGCATCTTGTTGTGCCGGTACGGACATTTCGAACTCTGCTTGTTGTAAGGATAGATCGCCTTGGGCGATCATAACCGAGGATGGACAAACGCGGCGCTCGTCACTGGCGAACAGGAACCCGTGCGCAATCGCCGATCACCTGCATCAGGTGGTCGATGTCCACCGGCTTGACCAGGTGCAGGTCGAAGCCCGCGTCCAGCACGCGCTGCAAGTCTTCCGCCGAGCCGTAGCCGGTGAGGGCGACCAGCTTGATGTCGCGCGTGGCGGCGTCGGCGCGCAGGCGGCGGGCGATTTCGTAGCCGTCCAGGCCGGGCAGGCCGATGTCGACCAGGGCCAGGTCGGGCTGACTGCTGGACGCCAGCTCCAGCCCCTGCAGGCCGTCGGCCGCATGGCGCACCTCATAGCCGTAGCAGCTGAGCATCATGGCCATCATTTCGCGGCCGTCGTCGTTGTCTTCGATCAGCAGCACGCTGGGTTTGCCGTGCTCGGGCGCGGAATCCGTCTGAGCGGAAGCGGGCGCCAGGTGCTCGATGCGGGGAAGGCGCAGAGTGAAGGTGCTGCCGCCGCCTGGTCCCTTGCTTTCCGCCTCGATGCTGCCGCCGTGCAGCTCGGCCAGCCGCCGCACGAGGGAGAGGCCGATGCCGAGTCCGCCCTGGGCCCGGTCCAGGGTGCTGCTGCCCTGGACAAAGACGTCGAACACATGGGGCAGCAAGTCGGGCGCGATGCCCACGCCGGAATCGCGCACGCTGAGCACCACGTCCTCGTTCTCGGTCCAGGTGCGCACCTCGATGCGGCCGCCGGGCGGGGTGTACTTGAGGGCGTTGTCGATCAGGTTGCTGGTGATTTGCTCCAGCCGCGTGGCGTCGCCGTCGATCCAGCCGGGATCGAGGTCCTGGCTCAGCTCGTAGTCCGTGCTGCGGCCCGTGGCGCGGTAGGTTTCCAGGCTGCTGGCGACGAGGGTGGCCAGGTCCAGTGGCGCGCGCGACAGGCGGATCTTGCCCGACATGGCGCGCGACAGGTCGAGCAGGTCGTCGACGATGCGGCCCAGGTGCTGGCTCTGGCGCTGGATGATTTTCTTGGCCCGCCCCACGCCGTCCAGCGACACGCCGGGCAGGCCGATCAGCGAGGCGGCGCTGCTGATGGCGCTCAGCGGATTGCGCAGCTCGTGGCCCAGCATGGCGAGGAATTCATCCTTGGCGTGATTCTGTCGTTCGGCCACCTGGCGGTCTTCCACCTCGCGCATCAGGCGCTTGTTGGTGGCGGTCAGTTCCGTCGTGCGCTGGCTCAGCTGGCGCGCCTGCTTCTTCAATTCCTCGTTCTTCATGGCCAGGGCGACGAAGACGGAAATCTTGGCGTGCAGGACCTGCGGGATGACGGGCGTGAAGAGAAAGTCGACGGCGCCCCGCTGGTAGGCCTTCAGCCGGTCCAGCTCGTCGGCCAGGAAGGCGGTGATGAAGATGATGGGAATGTCGGCCGAGCGGGCCCGCTGGTGGATGGCCTCCGCCGTCTCGAAGCCGTCCATGCCGGGCATGTTCACGTCGAGCAGGATCACGGCGAAGTCGTGCATCAGCACCTGGCGCAGGGCTTCCTGGCCCGAGCGCGCCGCCAGCACTTCATAGCCTTCCTGGCCGGCCCATTGCCCCAGCAGACTGGTCAGGGCGAACAGGCTGTTGGCGTCGTCGTTGACGACCAGGATTTTGGGTTTCTCTAGTTTCGGCACGGCGTTCTCTGTGATGGGCTGATGCACAGGGGTGGAAAAGCTGCCAGAGAAGCAATCAAATGATCATAGCAAGGGTGATTTGCCGTGTCAAAAAGCCGTTTCTCAATCGGACCGGACCGTGGCTGCGTTCGATTCCGCACAGACGGTTGCCATCCCGCCTGCGACAGTGGTGGCGACAAAAATGGGAGGGCATGAACATGAATATCGACACCATCGTGGATCAGCAATACCAGGGCCTGAGCTTCCGCGCCCTGGCCAACGCGCCCGTTTCGGCGCTGCGCGGTGTCAGCGCCAAGGACGCCAGGGCGCTGGCCGCCGCTTTCAATGTGCATAGCGTGCGCGAACTGGCCCAGCTCGATTGCGTGAAGTGGGCCGCCGCCATCGTCACCCTGGCTGGCGAGGAACAGGAAACGCCGGCCGAGCTGGCCAAAGAGGCCTTGCTGGACGAGGCCGTGGAAATGACTTTCCCCGCCAGCGATCCGCTGTCGGTGGAGGCGGGCGTGACGCGCATCGAGGTGGCGCCGGACATGGTGGAAGCCCATGGCGACCATCAGCATGCGGGTAAGGTGGAGGACAGCACGGCCAGCGGCGCCACTCGCGCGGAGCGGCAGGCCAGGCACGGCGTGCATTGAGCATCCATAAGTTCTCCCGCTATGCCATGGAGGGGCTGACCGTCTGTGGCGCGCGGGAGCGCGGCTGATGCAGCGAGCGCGCCGTGCAGACGCGGTTCTTGCCGGCGTGCTTGGCTTCGTAGAGGGCGTGGTCGGCGCTGCTGAGCAGGGATTCCACCGTGGCTGCGTCGTCGGGATAGAGGGCGATGCCGATGCTGGTCGACAATTGCAGCCGCACGCCATTCACTTCGTAGGGCAGGGAGACGGCCTCGATCAGTTTGATGGCCGGCTCCTGCGCGTCGTGCAATTGGCACAGGCCGCCCATGACGATGACGAACTCGTCGCCGCCCACGCGCGCCACAGTGTCTTCCTTGCGCGCGCAGCCCACCAGGCGCTGCGCCACCAGCTTGAGGATTTCGTCGCCGATGGGATGGCCATGGGTGTCGTTGATGGGCTTGAAGCCGTCCAGGTCCAGGTACATGACTGCCGCCTTGCACTGCTGGCGCGCCGCATGCTGCAGCACGGTGGCGATGCGGTCTTCCAGCAGGCGCCGGTTGGGCAGGCCCGTCAGCGGATCGTGCAAGGCCAGTTCCTGCTGCTGCTTGCTGTACTGGGCCAGTTCGCGATAGAGCAGGCGCACTTCCAGCATATTGTGGATGCGCTTGTGTACCTCCAGCAGGTCGAAAGGCTTGCTGATGAAGTCGCGCGCGCCCGCCTCGAGCGCGGCGATCTTGAAGCTGGGCTGGGCCGTCAGGGCCAGCACGGGCAGGTAGCCGCCTTGCTCGATTTCTTTCAATCCTTTCATCACCTGGAAGCCGTTCAGGCCGGGCATCTGCAGGTCGAGCAGGATCAGGTCGTAGCAGTGCTGGCGGTGCATGGGGCAGACCTGTTCCGGCAGCATGGTGGAGGCGACATTGGTATAGCCCGCCTCGCGCAGGATCTCCAGCATCAGGTCGATGTTGTCCGCGCAATCGTCCACGACCAGGATTCTGGCGTTGAGGATGTCATCTCGGCTGGGCATGTTCGTTATCTCGGTGCTTGATCTGCCTGGAAGGCATTTTAAAACCATCATAGCGTGGCGCGCTGTGCGGTGGCGCACGCAATCACACTGGCAATGACACTGAGTGTAGAGCAAATTGCTGAAGTTGCTTGTAGGACATAGCCGCGTCTGCGGGTAGGAGGGCGCGGCTTGCTATTGTGTAGTGTAGCCCATCAGGCGCGCCAGTGGCGGCCCCGTCCCGCCACCTTGGCGATCAGCTCGGCCGGCTCCACCGGCTTGGAAATATGGGTCAAAAAACCACTGGCCAGGGCCTTGATGCGGTCCTCCGAGCGGGCGAAGGCGGTCAGGGCGATGGCAGGCAGGTCGCCGCCTCGCGTGGGACCGAGGGCGCGCACCTGGTCCAGCAGCTGGAAGCCGTCCACTTCCGGCATGCCGATGTCGCTCACCAGCAGGTCGGGACGCGTCGTTTTCAGCAGGGCCAGCGCCTCGGTGGCGGTGGCGGCGGTCAGCACTTCGGCGTGGCAGTCGCTGAGGATGCGCTTGATCAGCTCGCGCGCGTCGGCCTCGTCGTCCACCACCAGCACTTGCATGCCCGACAAGTCGTGCTGGGGCTGGGCGGCCAGACGCGGCAGGTCGGATGGCGTGCTGTGGCCGGCGCCGCCCGGCAGCCGTTCGGCGCCGGACGCGGCCGCGCTCAGGGGCAGGCGCACGATGAAGCAGGCGCCCCGGTTCTCGCCCTCGCTGAGGGCACTGACGGTGCCGCCGTGCTGTTCGACCAGCTGCTTGACGATGGCCAGTCCCAGCCCCAGCCCGCCGTGCTTGCGCGTGGTGGAGGCGTCGGCCTGGCGGAAGCGCTCGAACACATGGGCCAGGAATTCGGGCCGGATGCCGATGCCGCTGTCACGGATAGCGATTTCCACCTGCTGGTCGGCCTCGGCGATGGCGACGCTGATCACCCCTTCGCGCGGGGTGAACTTGATGGCGTTGGTCAGCAGGTTCCAGATGATCTGCTGCAGGCGGGCGGCGTCGCCCGCCACCATGCCGCTGCTGCTGTGGTAATCCTTGTCGATACGGATGCTCTTGGCGTCGGCGGCCGGACGCACCGTCTCGATGGCGGCGTCGACGATGGCGGCCGGCAGCAGGGCGCTCATTTCCAGCTGCACCTTGCCCGAAGTGATGCGGCTCATGTCGAGCAAGTCTTCGATCAGCTGGGCCTGGGCGCGGGCGTTGCGTTCGATGGTTTCCAGGCCCCGCTGCAGGTCGGCCGCGTCGCGGCTGCCGCGCCGCAGCACCTGGGCCCAACCCATGATGGCCGTCAGCGGCGTGCGCAGCTCGTGCGACAGGGTGGCCAGGAATTCATCCTTCATCTGGCTGGTGCGCTCGGCTTCCTCGCGCGCGCGGCGTTCGCTGTCGAGCAGCTGCCTGCGTTCCTCCGCCGCCTGCTGGGCGGCCTCGTACAGGCGGGCATTGTCGATGGCGATGGCGGCCTGGGCCGCGATGCCGCCGATGATGCGCTCCGTGCGCTCGTTGAACATATTCGGCTGGGGGTGACCCAGTAGCAGGCTGCCGATCACCTCGCCCGAACGGGAAACGACGGGCACGGCCAGGTAGCTGCGCACGGGCGCATGGCCCGTGGGCACGCCGCCGTGGGGCGCGTTCTGGCCGTAGCGGGGATCGCTCATCAGGTCGTCGCTGCGTACCGTGCCTTCGCCGCGCAGGCTGGGGCCGAACAGGGCGGTGGCGCGCGGGTGGCCCAGTCCGCCAAAGGCGTGGGGCGCGTTGCTGGACAGGGTGTGCAGCATCAGCGCGCCGCCGTCCGCGTTTTTACTGTGGTAGAACAGGGCGCCGAAGCGGGCGCCGCTGATACGGGTGGCGGCATCCGTCACTTCCTGCAGCAGCGGCTGCAGGTCGCGGGTGGAGGCGAGGGCGTTGCCCGTGCTGTACAGGACTTCGAGGATGGCCGTCTCGTCGCGCAGGGCTTCCTGCACGCGCTTGACCTGGTCGACGTCGGTGCTGGTGCCGAACCAGCGCAGGATTTGTCCCGCCCCGTTGCGCACCGGGTTGGCGCGCGTGAGGAACCAGCGGAACTGGCCGTCGGCGCCGCGGATCGGTACTTCCATCTCGAACGGGTGGCCCGTCTGCAGCGAGTGCTGCCAGCGGTGCTCCAGCAGGTCGACGCAGTCCGGCGCGTACAGCAGGCGCTGGGCGTCGGGCTGGGCCAACTGCTGCGGCGTGGCGCCCGTGTAGTCGTACCAGCGCTCGTTGTACCAGATCATCTGGCCGTCGCCGGCGGCGATCCACGCCAGCTGGGGGATCGAGTTGGCCAGGGCGCGCAGATTGTCCTCGCTCTGGCGCAGGGCTTCGCTCGCCTCCAGCATATCCTGCTGGCTGCAAGGCGACTCCGGCGGGTTGGCGGGCGGCGCAATGGAAACGCTGTGGGCGGACTTGGAAGGGCTCATGGGCACTTGTTTTTGGGTATAGCCAATTGTAACCCTATCAAGGCGGCGCAGGCTGCACGGTTGGCAGCGTCAACGGTTGGGCTGGGCATGGCATAGCTGCTGGCCGATATCGGCCAGCGCCTGTTGCAGTTGCTCGATCTCGTAAGGCTTTTGCAAGGACTTGGCAGGGAATTCCAGGTGGCGGGCGAAATCGTCGCCATAGCCGGAGGCGAACAGCAAGGCCAGGCCGGGCGTGCCGCGCAGGGCCGCCCGCGCCAGCTCCACGCCCGACATGCCGGGCAGGCTGACGTCGGTGAACAGCACGTCGAAATGGCGGGACACAAGCAGGGACAGAGCGTCTTCGCCGCTCGCAGCGGCGTGCACTGTGTGGCCCAGGGCGCACAGGGTTTCGCACACAAGGTACTGGGCGTCGGGATTGTCTTCCACCACCAGCACGCGCAGCGGGCGGCAGGCCGTTTCCGCGATGGCCGGGGCGCGGCCGGGCGCCAGCGTGCACAGGATGCCGGCCACGGCGCCGCCTTCGTCGCGCACGGGCGTGTAATAGAGGTCGAGAATCTGTCCGCCGATGGCGCCGTCGCGAAGCAGGGGCAGGGTCTGGCCGAGGTGGCTGCTGCTGTGACCGCCCCAGGCCCGGCCGATGGCGGCGCTGTTCCAGCCCCAGGCGGGCGGCTGCACGGTGGGAATGTTGCCGCCGGGCGGGTGCAGGCCGGCGCCGCCTTGCAGTGCGGCGTAAGCGTCGTTGTAGACCATGATTTGCTCGCGTCCCCACATCAGCAGCATGGCGGCGGGGGAGTTGAGCATGATGTCGACCGTCAGGCGCAGGCAGGGCGGCCAATTCGCGGGCGGTCCCAGATGGGAGCGCGACCAGTCGGGCGGGGGCGGCGTGGCGTGGTCGGGTTCAGTCATGAAGCCATCCTACACCAAAAAAAAAGCCCGCTGCCAGTAAAGGAGCGGGCTGAAGTCTATTTCCTTGGAGGAGAATAGAGGAGACAGGTGTAATAATGCTGCATCGCGCAAACTATTGCCAATTTTCATTTATGATGAGAGAAATCAGGTTTGTGAATATAGATGAATTTTTGTTCACATTGTCAGCAATGTTTGTGCGGGGCTGGACAAGCGGGGCGGGGATCTCTATAATTCTGTCTCTCTTGAACGGCGCGTCCTTCGAGAGAAGCAACAAAACGCGGGATTTTCTGCGTTTGCAAAGAAGTTGATTCGGTGATTAGCTCATCGGGCCAACAAAACGGTAGAAAATACCGGACTTTGCAAAACGAAATAAACGCGATATAATGTTGTTGATGCGGCTGTAGCTCAGCTGGATAGAGTACTTGGCTACGAACCAAGGGGTCGTGGGTTCGATTCCTGCCAGCCGCACCATGTTTTAAATATGAGGGTGTCCGATATTGATTTGTCGGAAAATTTCATAAGTAGTAAAACCTTGCTATAATGCAGGTCTTTGCGGCTGTAGCTCAGCTGGATAGAGTACTTGGCTACGAACCAAGGGGTCGTGGGTTCGATTCCTGCCAGCCGCACCAGAATTACTGTAGTAAATCAAGGACTTAGAAGTTAGCGGCTTCTAAGTCCTTTTTCTTTGCGCGACTTTTTGCGCGACTATTTCCAAAACCCTCTCCGCGACAGCCTTCCGGCTATCCATTTACCACCCTCAGCAGGGTCGGCGTATCGCGCGTCTGCGATACCAAGTTGGCCAATTCGATCAACCTGGCCACCGTTGGTGTCGCATAATGCTCGCCCATTGTGCTGCTGGCATGCCCCATCAAGACATCGCGATCCTCCTTCACCACGCCGGCCGCTCGCAGCCGTTGAGCAAACGTGTGCCGGAGGTCGTGAACCCGAACTTGCGCGAGTTTTGCGCGACTCCGGGCCTTCTGCCAGGCCGTGTTGTTGATGGTGTCGATCCGGTCAGGCGGCAGACTTTTCTTTTCGTTGCAATAAGTAAATACGTACTTGTCATGCCGGCCGCGCCGAGCCTCCACCACACTCCAGGCCACGTCGTTCAGGATCACGACATGCGGCCGGTTGCCTTTGAACTCCGAAGCCGGAATTACAAAGACGCTGCGCCCCAGCTCTGGAATTTTCCGCTCCCATTCCCAGCGCAGGCCGGCCACATTCTCATCACGGCAGCCGGTGTTTACCGCGTACAGAGCCATCTCTTGTAGATGCTGGGGCAGTTCAGCGAACAGACGCTTTTGCTCGTCCCATGAAATGGGATAGGGCTTTCGTGCGCCCGATTCATCCAGCAACTCGATTAGTGGCGGTGCGCTGAGCCAGGGATTATCCAGCTCATCGCGCCAAACCCTAGCGCATTTATTCAATATCGTTCGCACGACCTCCAGCGTGCGGTTGACTGTGGCCGGTTTGGCGCCGCCCTCCAGGCGATCATCGATAAAAGACTCCAGCGTGGCTGAATGCACGGAAGCAATGGGCTTGCTTCCTATATAAGGCATCAGAAGTTCGATATGGAAGGCAATTAGATCAACAGTACGCACTTGGCGGCGCTTGCAGTCGATCACATAGGCTTCCGCCGCATCTCGGAAATGGCGAGTAGCAGCCTGTCCGCACGCGACATCGATTTGCTGCTGTCTTTCCCGGAGCCAAACTTCTGCAGCTTCTTGGCTGACGGTGCCAAGCCTGGCGAAGATACGCCTCCCTTTGTATTCTTTGTTGACGGTACGCTCCCCGTTTTCGGCGAGAGTGATACCTTTTGTTCTTGTACGCATGATAATTTCTTTCCTATCTTGCGACTTGAACGCCCGTTGCGGATCTTATAATCGTCCGCCCAGGCGTCCAGGTCAAGTCGGTCAAATGCCACGCTGCGGGCGCCAAGCGGGATTTCTGTCAGCAGCGGCCTGATTTCCGCATCGAACTTATTCCGGTCAACACCGAGATAGGCCGGCGCGTCGCGATGACGGATAAAGCGAGGGAGCAGGGCGGCGCGCTGAACTTTCCGGGCCAGATCTTGCTCGGCAATAAGCGCTTCAAAATGGCGGTGCTCGCTCAGGTCCATGATGGCTCCCCATCCTCCGACCAATCCAAATTCTGCTTCTGGGAGAGGCGCAAGCGCTTCTCGTACTTTTGTTCGCCGCCGCAGAAGCATCTATGGCCGTCGGAGCGGCTCTGTCCGCACACCTCACACAATCGGTCCATGACGCCGGCCGCGTCGATGCGATAGACGCCAGGCTCCGGCGGCGCAAGTTGCGCTCTCAGCCAGAACAGCTCGCACTCCAGTCGCGCCACGCGCTCTTTGAGGTGCGCATTGTCCAGTGCAGTCTTTGCCAGCTCCTTCGCCAGTTCCAGCGGCGTGCGCTCAGCCAGCAGGTGGTCGACCAGGCCGCTCATGCTAAAAGCGCCATAGACATGAGCGCCAACGTCGCGCCGGCCGCCGTGCGCAGGGTGCCTTTCCTCGCGTAGATGGATCAGATTCAGCCCACATTACAGCCTTCCCGTCGCCATGCGCTGGTGCGGCGCGGCGGTTCCATGCAGCTATTGCTTCATTCGCACTGTCATGCGCTCCTGATTTTGCGCAGCATTCATGACATTCGATGATGTAGCTCATGTCGATAATAAAATCAGTTTGTGCAGCAATTGCTGAACATGGGGCCAGTGGCAGAAGAAGCGCGCCTGCGACAAGACGGCCAACAGGTAGATCGGCCTTCCCTGTACGGTAGCAACGGTGGCGTGAAGTGCGACACCAACAACGGTCCATGCGCTTGCGGCGCGTGGCATTGAAAGGCCAGCCATGACCACCAACACCGAAATCAAGAGCATGGCAGATATTCGTACTGGCAGCTGTATGCAATGCGGCGCTGCAGGTGCTGTTTGATCAGTCCGTACGCCTCGCCCGCCAATTCCCAGGCCCGCGCGTCGACGGCCTCGGCAAGATCGGGCGGCAGCGCCACTTTTAAATCGGAACCACTGCTCAGTAGAAGGCCTTCGGGGTCTATGCGATCCTCGACGCTGTAGGTACCAGTCTTGCGGATCGCTGGCAGCACTTCGCGAGTCACCCACTTGGCGAACTTGCGGGCTTCGGGCTTGCGGCTGCGCAGGACCAGGGCGTAGAGGCCCGACTCGCTGATGATGGACAGCTTCTGGTCGCCACCAGGGGTGTAACCAGTCGTTATATCCTTCTCATCGTCGTCCAGGTGATCGCCAATTGCCTTGCTGGTGTTGGCGTAGCCGAGTGCCTTGCAGACATCGGATGCAACGAACCAGACTTCGCCGTTGCGCAGCACGGTGCGAACTTCGTGAGATTCGAAGTTGAATACGGTCAGGGTGCTCATGATTAAGCTCCCAGCTTCGACAGCAGCATGGACAGCCAACCAGCGCGCTTCGGCGCGACTGGTGCTGGCGGCGTCACTGGTGCCTGTTTGATGTCGTGCAGCATGTCGAAGAACGCCTCGCGGGCGCACTCCATGTTGCGGAATGGATCGGAATGGAATGACCGTGCCAGAATGGCCGGATTTTGGGCGGAATGGTTCATGGAAACGCTCCTTGTCGAGGTTTGAAATCCTCGTGGAGTCGTTTCGACGCGCCACCACGAGGGTGCTCGGGCGG
>Ga0213872_10000077_pt1 | contig 90250 bp, 76 predicted proteins | sample VelepicomBERX_R2_FD_160071 | JGI IMG/M metagenome (GOLD analysis project Ga0213872, IMG submission 160071) | Rhizosphere microbial communities from Vellozia epidendroides in rupestrian grasslands, the National Park of Serra do Cipo, Brazil - RX_R2 | ecosystem: Host-associated > Plants > Roots >... | reverse complement strand
CGCCCGCGCCCCGCCCCCCCAACAAATAGAACTCCGATCATGACCCAGGTTTTCCGCCGCACCCAGCGCGCGGCAACGGCCGCCGCCGTTCTCGGCGCCTGCGCGTTCGCGCCGCTCGCCCATGCGGTCGACGACAGCGTCGTCGCCCCTGCCACCGTCGCCCCCCAGTGCGACCCGTACAAGAACTACGCCTGCCTCGACGACTATCTCGGCAGCGGCTTCTGGCATCGCATCGCGAGCTACTACCAGCTCGAGATGGGCCAGAGCGGCAGCCCCGCCGACCCGAACGCGCCGGCGGCGCGGCGCGACGACTTCCCGCCGGCCGCGCAGTCGACCTCGCCGATGCCTTTCACCGAATGGCCTTACGGCGGCACGACCTCGCTCGGCGTCACGCGCCCGAACTCGGTCGACAGCCCCCTGATGACGGCGCTCGCCGACACCGGGCTCGGCAAGTGGATGGGCGACCATGACCTGCAGCTCTACGGCTGGGTCAACGTCGGCGGCAACCTCAGCACGAGCACCGTCAAGCCCGGCGGCAACGCGCCCGCCGCCTACCTGTACACGCCCAACACGGTCCAGCTCGACCAGGCGGTGCTGTACCTCGACCGCTTCCCCGACACCGTGCAGAAGGACCATATCGACTGGGGCCTGCGCCTGTCGGCGATCTACGGCGTCGACTACCGCTACACGACCGCCTACGGCATCGAGAGCAACCAGCTGCTCAAGAACAACAAGACCATGGGCTACGACTTCCCGATGGTCTACGGCGAGCTCTACATCCCGCAGGTCGCGCAGGGCCTGATGCTGCGCGTCGGCCGCTATATCTCGCTGCCCGACATCGAGGCGCAGCTCGCGCCGAACAACTACATGTATACGCACTCGATGACGTATACCTTCGACAACTACACCAACACCGGCATCCAGAGCTCGCTGGCGGTCGACAAGAACTGGATCCTGCAGCTGGGCCTGTCGGTCGGCACGGAGGCGGCGCCCAACCACCTGAACCAGACCGAGACCAACCCCTATCCGAACGTCAGCGGCAGCGTGTCCGGGCAGCCCGGCTACAACCCGCTGTACCCGGGCAAGACCTTCAAGGTCGACCCGGGCTCGATGCCGACGCTGACGCTGTGCGCGCGCTGGGATTCCGACGACGGCAGGACCGACGTCAACGCCTGCGCCAACGACGTCAACAAGGGCACCTACGGCTATAACAACCTGCAATGGTTCGGCCTGACCGCCTACCACCAGTTCAACGACCGCTGGCACCTGTCCTGGGAGGCCTACCACCTGTACCAGAACAAGGTCCCGAACGCGCTCAACAGCGACGTCCAGACCATCTACGCGAACGGCGGTTCGCCCTTCGCGTCGCAGTTCATGCCGTACAACGCGCCGAACCTCGCGACCTGCAGCAACGCGACGGTGCTGACGTGCCGCGCGGGCGCGACCGGCACGGTCGCCTACCTGAACTACTCGCCGAACCCGCTCGACAACTTCTCGATCCGGCCCGAGCTGTTCTGGGACCCGCAAGGCCAGCGCACCGGCGTCGTCGCGCATTTCGCGAACCTCGCGTTCGGCTGGCAGCATTGGTTCTCGCCGCAGATCGAGGTGCGCCCCGAGCTCGCCTACTATCATTCGTTCGGCGCGAACGCGTTCAACGGCAACTCGAACGCGGGCGTCGCGCCCAACAAGAGCAGCGAGCTGATTCTTTCCGGCGACGTGATCTTCCACTTCTGAACCCTGCTTGAGCCATGGCCGCACCGCGCCGTATCCTGTGCATCGAGGACGACCCCGAAACGGCCGGCCTCCTGAACGAGGATCTGTGCGAGCGCGGCTATGCCGTAAGCCATGCCCGGGACGGGCATGAAGGCCTGAGCGCGGTGCTGCGCGACCCGCCCGACCTGGTGCTTTGCGACATCAATCTGCCGGGCCTGTCCGGCTTCGAGTTGCTGGGCCGGCTCACGGCGCTCGCGCCGCGCCTGCGCGACGTCCCGTTCGTGTTCCTGACCGCGCTGCAGGATCGCGACAACGAGCTCAAGGGGCGGCGCCTCGGCGCCGACGACTACCTGACCAAGCCGATCGACTTCGAGATCCTCGCGACCGTCATCGAGGCGCGCCTGGCCGGCGTCGCGCGCATGGGCGTATGGCCGCGCAGCGTGACGCTGAGCGAGCGCGAGCTCGAGGTGCTGACCTGGTCGGCGCGCGGCAAGACCTCGGACGAGATCGCAATCATCCTCGGCCTGAGCAAGCGCACCGTCGACTTCCACATCGACAACGCGCGCAACAAGCTCGGCGTCACGACGCGCACCCAGGCCGTCGTCAAGGCCGTCGCGGGCCGCCTGATCGCGCTCTAGCCCGCGTGCGGCCCGGCACGGGCCGATTCGTATCGACAAATGATTGATGCCGACGCCGGCCTCGGGCCCGCGGCGGCATTAATCTTTTTTTTATTTTCCGTGGCCACAAATTAGCCACGTCTTTAGATGACGCGGTGCAACATATACACATCGAAGGCCATATAACCACCCGGAAGGCATTTTTAAAATGAATACGGAATACCACACCAACATGACACAAAACCCTGCATCACAGCACTCAGACAGGGCAAATGCCGGTGCACCGAAATGGTTTGCCACGGTCTTGGGCCTGGGCCTGGTGACGGCGGCCCTGTGGACGCCGGTCGCATTCGCCGGGAGCGACGCGCCGGCGGTACCGGCGACCGCACGGGACGACAGCGGCGCGCCGGCCCAGCAGCCCTTCGTCAAGCACCTCGACCATGGCCCGCACGCCGATATCTCGCCGGCCCTGTACCGCAAGCGCATCGCCGAATGGCGCACGCGCGTGGCGAGCACGGCGAGCGTCGGCGGCCGCTAGTCGGCCGACCGGCGGCGCACCCGCCCCACCCCCAGCGGCACCCACGCGGCGCCGGCCTCGCCGCGCGCGGCCGCGGCGCCCCTCCCATCCCACGACACGACTTCACGAACATGCCCTACCGTTCCAGCCCTGTCCGTCCAGTCACGCTGCTCGCCGCCTTGCTGGGCGCCTGCGCGCTCGCCCCGCACGCCTACGCTGCCGATGCCGCGGCGCCGCAGCCCTGCGACCCGTACAAGAATTTCGCCTGCCTCGACGACGCCCTCGGCACCGGCTTCTGGGAAAGGCTGAGCCGCTACTACGCACTCGAAATGGGCCAGCCCGGCGCCCCGGCCGACCCGAGCGCGCCGGCCGCACGCCGCGACGACTTCCCGCCGGCGGCCCAGAGCACGCCGCCGATGCCGTTCACCGAATGGCCTTACGGCGGCACGACCTCGCTCGGCGTGACCCGCCCGAACTCGGTCGACAGCCCGCTGATGACGGCGCTCGCGAACACCGATTTCGGCAAGGCCATGGCCGGCAACAACCTGCAGCTCTACGGCTGGGTCGACGTCGGCGCCAATATGAGCACGAGCAACGTGGCGCAGGGCGGCAACGCGCCGGCCGCCTATCTGTACAACCCCAACTCGATCCAGCTCGACCAGGCGGTCCTTTATCTGGACCGTTTCCCCGACACCGTGCAGAAGGACCATATCGACTGGGGGATGCGCCTGTCGGTCATTTACGGCGAGAACTATCGATACACGACGGCCTACGGCCTGCTGAGCCAGCAGCTGCTCAAATACAACCGCGAAAACGGCTGGGATTTTCCGATGCTGTACGGCGAGGTTTATTTCCCGCAGATCGCCCAGGGCCTGATGATTCGCGCCGGCCGATATATATCGCTGCCCGACATCGAGGCGCAGCTTGCGCCCAACAACTATATGTATACGCATTCGATGACGTATACCTTCGACAATTACACGAACACGGGCGTACAGAGTTCGCTGGCGCTGAACCGGAACTGGATCGTCCAGCTCGGCGTCTCGGTCGGCACCGAGGCGACCCCGAACCACCTGCACCAGACCGAGGCCAACCCCTACCCGAACGTCCCTGGCACGGGCCCGGGCCAACTCGGCTACAACCCGCTGTATCCGGGCAGCCGCTTCAAGGTCGACCCCGGCTCGATGCCCTCGCTGACGCTGTGCGGCCGCTGGAACTCCGACGACGGCAAGTCCGACCTCAACGCCTGCGCCAACGCGATCAACAAGGGCACCTACGGCTATAACAACCTGCAGTGGTTCGGCCTGACCGCCTACCACCAGCTCGACGAGCAATGGCATGTCTCGTTCGAGGCCTACCACCTGTACGAGCGCAAGGTCCCGAACGCGCTGAACGCCGACGTGCAGACGATCTACGCGCATGGCGGCGCGCCGTTCTCGTCGACCTTCATGCCCTACAACGCGCCGAACCTCGCGATCTGCGGCAATGCGAGCGCGCTGACCTGCACGGCCGGCGCGACCGGCGCGGTGGCCTACCTGAACTACTCCCCGAACCCGCTCGACAACTTCTCGATCCGCCCCGAGCTCTATTGGGACCCGCAGGGCCAGCGCACCGGCACGGCGACCCACTACACCAACCTCGCGTTCGGCTGGCAGCATTGGTTCTCCCCGCAGATCGAGGTGCGCCCCGAGATCGCCTACTACCGCTCGCACGGCGCCACGGCGTTCAACGGCAACTCGAACGCGGGGATCGCGCCGAACAAGGCCTACGAAACCATCGTCTCGGGCGACCTGATCTTCCACTTCTGAGCGACGGCCGACGCTGCCGCCATGACGACGTCCGACCCGACCCCATGCGACGCTGCACGCGGCGGGCTCAAGCCGGTCGCGCTGATCGTCGACGACGAGTCCAGCATCCGGCTGATCGTCAGGAAGGTGCTCGTGCAGGAGGGCTGGATCGTCCACGAGGCCGACACGGTTCGCCAGGGCCTGATCCAGGCCGGTACGCGCCGGCCCGACATGATCATCCTCGACCTGCGCCTGCCCGACGGCGAAGGCATCGCCTACATCAAAGACCTGCGCGCCTGGTCGGACGTGCCGATCCTGGTGCTGACCGCGCACGACTACGAGGACGAGAAGATCGCCGTGCTCGACGCCGGCGCCGACGACTATCTGGTCAAGCCCTTCGGCGTCGGCGAGCTCGCGGCGCGCGTGCGCGCCGCGCGGCGGCGCAGCCAGGCTGTCGCGACGACCCCGGCGCGCGCGCCGAAGGTCGCGTTCGGCGACGTCGCCGTCGACCTGATCGCCCGCCGCGTGACGCGCGCGGGCGTCGAGGTCCACCTGACGCCCGTCGAATACCGGCTGCTGATGGCCCTGAGCTCGCACGCGGGCAAGGTGATGACCCATGCCCAGCTGCTGACGTCGGTCTGGGGGCCGCGCCACGCGAACGACCGCCAGTACGTCCGCGTCTACATGACGAGCCTGCGCAAGAAGCTCGAACCCGACCCGGCCCAGCCGCGCCACCTGCTGACCGAATCGGCGGTCGGCTACCGACTCGCCCTCCAAGCCCATCGCGCCCCATGACGAAGCCCGCCCTCAAGCCGACGCCCGCCGCCGCGCCAGGCGTCGACGCCGGCGACGACGTCGCCAAGCCCGGCCTCAAGAGGCTGGCGCTCGAGCTGCGTCGCCAGGCGCGCGCGCTGACGACGCTTTCGGCGCGCGAATGCCGCGCGCTGCTGCAGGCCGCGGCCGTGCTCGAGCGCGTCGACCGCGGCCGCCGCCCGCCGCCGCTGTCCATCCCGGGGGCGCCGCTGTCGCTCGAGCAGGCCAAGGCCATCGTCGCGATGCGCGGCAACTTCCTGACCCTGCAGACCGTCGCCGATCAGGTTGCGCTGATCGGCCTGATGCGCCCGGACCTGCTGCGCCGCCCGACCCACCGCATTGCGTCGCTCGCGGAGCTGCAGGACAGCTTCGGCGCGTCGCTCGATCAGCTTGCGACGGTGCTGGCCAGCCAGGCCGGCGAGGACTCGATCCACGCCGTCGTCCAGCAGGCCTGGCAGCGCTTCCAGCAGGTCAGGGATCGGCTGGAGACCACGCACCGGCCGCTCATCGACACGCTCACCGCGGCCGCCGCGGCAGCGGCGCCGGCGGCGGACGCGCGCGGCCTCGACTGACGCCGAACCATGATCCGCCTCCGCCTACTGCGTCAAGCGGCGCTGGCCGTCGGCCTCGCCGCCGCGACGCTGTCGGCTGCGCAGCGCGACGAAGCCCCGCCCGCGCCGGCCCGCGCCGGCACCTGGGTCGCCGCGCAGCTGCGCCGCTTCGCGCTGCCGCCCCGGCCCGACGCGGTCGCGCCGCGCCGCAGCGCGAAGGCCGCGCTCTTCGTCGCCGTGCCGGTCGAGGCGGCGACGCGCGACGCGCAGGGCCGCCTGACGGTCTTCGTCACGCGCGACGGGCGCACGTTCCGCGCGCGCACCGTGCAGGCGGCCGGCGCGCAGGCCGGCTACTACGCGCTCGTCGAGGGCCTCGGCGCGGGCGAGCGCGTCGCCTGCGACGGCGCGCCGCTGCGCGCGTCGCCAGCGCTCGCCGCCTCGGCCTCGCCCTGATCCTCGGCGAGGCCCAGCGGCAGGGTCAGGGTGAAGGTCGCGCCCTGCCCCGCCGTCGACTCGGCCTCGACCCGGCCGTGGTGGAGCTCGGCGACCATGCGGACCAGGTACAGCCCGATGCCCGTGCCGGCGATGCCGCCGACATTGCTGCCGCGCCGGTAGCACTGGAACAGCTCGGGCAGGTCCTGCGCCGCGATGCCGATGCCGCGGTCGATCACCCGGACGACGAGGTGCTCGGCGTCGCCATGCGCCTCGACGCGCACTTCGCTGCCCGGCGCCGAGTACTTGAGCGCGTTCGACAGCAGGTTGCCGAGCGCCTGCTGCAGCAGGTGCAGGTCGCCGACGATGGTCGCCGGCATCTGGCGGAAGTTCTCGACGATCGCGGCGCCGCGCGTGATTTCGCGCTGCAGCTGGCAGGCCTCGTGCAGCAGGCGCGTCGCGTGGATGCGCTGCGCGCTGAAATGCAGGACCTCCTCGCCGTTGGCCAGGCGCGTCGAGCTCAGCAGGCTTTCCATCACCTGGGTCATGCGCAGCACGGCCGCGCGGATCTTGCGCGCGCGCTCCTCGATCAGCTCGGGCCGCAGGGTGTCCTTGAGCTTGACGAAGCGTTGCGCATGGCCGTCGACGATGGTCAGCGGCGTGCGGAACTCGTGCGACACCATCGACACGAAGTTGCGCTGCATCGCCGTGAGCCGCTGCTCCTGCGACAGGCGTTCCTCGAGCTGGACGGCCTGCTGGCGCAGGCCCTGCTGGATCTGGCCGAGCTCGATCACGTAATTGCGGAAGATCGCCACGGCCTGCGCCATCTCGCCGACCTCGCCGCGCCAGCCCGACCCGATCGAGATGTCGGTACGCCCGTCGGCCAGGGCTCGCAGGGTGGCGGCGAGCGTCGTCAGAGGACGCGCGATCGAGCGATGGATGTAGAGCATCAACAGCGCCACGGCGACGATCGCCAGCACCAGCGCCGCGCCCATATAGCGCTGGGCGGTCGCGTAGGCGCTCGCCGCGTGGTCGCTCGCCGCGGCGGCCGCGGCGACGCTGCGCGAGGTCAGCTCGCCGAGCGTGTCGCTCGCCGCGTCGTAGACCTGGCGCGACTCGCCCAGGAAGCGGTCCTGCGCGCCCGCGATCTTGCGGCCGGCCGCGCGCCGCGCGACCGCGTCGGCCTCCTCGAGGTAGCGGCGCCACTGCGCCTTGAAGCGCGCGTAGAGGGCGAGCTCGAAGTCGCTGTGCTGGAGCCCTTCGTACTCGCGCATCGCGGCGTCGACCTGGCGCAGCAGGTCCTTGCGCTCGGCGTCGAGGTTGCCGGCCACGCCGGCCGACGCCGCGATCAGGAGGCTGGCCTCGGCCGCCCGGTAGTCGGACGTGAAGTTGTTGAGGTCGCCGAGCGTGCGCAGGCTCTGCAGCCAATGGTCGCGCACCGAGACCGAGGCGTCGTTGACGTCGCGCAGCGTCGCGATGCTGAGCAGGCCGACGCCGCCCAGCAGCAGCAGGCAGCCGGCGATCACGGCCGTCAGCTGCGCGCGCAGGGTTTTGAGCGAGAACATCGGGCCTATCGTAGGGCCACGCGGCCGGCGGCCATGCTCACTCCTTGAACGACTGGCTCACCGGCACATGCGCGCGCGGCCGCGCCGTGCCGCTCAGGACCGCCTGCAGCGCGGGCACGACGACGAGCAGCAGGACCGACCCGAGCGCGAGGCCGCCGACCACGACCGTCGCGAGCGGGCGCTGTACCTGGCTGCCGACGCCGTGCGACAGCGCGGCCGGGAGCAGGCCGATGCAGGCCGCGAGCGCCGTCATCAAGAGCGGCCGCATGCGCTGCTCGGACGCCTGGCGCAGCGCCTCGAGGTTGTCCATGCCCTTGCGGCGCAGGTGGTTGCAGTACGTGATCACGAGGATGCGGTCCATCACCGAGACGCCGAACAGCGAGATGAAGCCGATCGCCGCCGAGATGCTGAAGGGCTGGCCCGTGACGAACAGCGCGACGACGCCGCCCGCGACCGCGAACGGGATGCCGGCCAGCGCGAGCAGGCTGTCGCGCAGGTCGTTGAACAGGCCGTAGAGCAGCACCAGGATCAGCAGCAGGCTCAAGGGCACGATGACGGCGAGCCGCTCCTGCGCGAGCTTGAGGTCCTCGAACTCGCCGGCCCAGACGATGCGGTAGCCGGTCGGCAGCTTGACGTTGCGCGCGATGCGCTGCTGGGCCTCGGCCACCGTGCTGCCGAGGTCGCGCCCGCGCACGCTGAACTTGATCGGGATCAGGCGCTGCGAGGCATCGTGGTAGATGTAGGCGGCGCCCGTGTCGAGCGTGATCGTGGCCAGTTCCCTGAGCGGGATATAGGCGGTCGCGCCGCTCGGCGTCTGGTAGCCGACCTTGATGTTCGAGATGTGCTCGATCGAGTCGCGGAACTGCGGGGCCGCGCGCACGGTCAGGTTGAACTGACGATCGCCTTCGAGGACGGTCGACGCGACGACGCCGCCCGTCGCCGCCTGGATCACGCTGTTCACGTCGCCGGTGTTCAGGCCGTAGCGGGACGCCTTGTCGCGGTCGATCTTGATGTTGAGGTTGGGCTGGCCGAGCACGCGGAAGATGCCGAGGTCGGCGACGCCCTGGACCTGCTTCATCTCGTCCTGGACCTGCCCGGCGAGCTGCTCGAGCACCTGCAGGTTCGGGCCGATGATCTTGACCGAGTTCGCGCCCTTGACGCCCGAGATCGCCTCCTCGACGTTATCCTGGATGTACTGCGAGAAGTTGAAGCCCACGCCGGGCAGCGCGTCGTTGAACTCCTTCTGCAGCTTTTCGGTCAGCTGCTCCTTGGTCTCGCCGTCGGGCCATTGGTCGTAGGGCTTGAGCGGGACGAAGAGCTCGACGTTCGAGAACGGCGACGCGTCGCTGCCGTTGTCGGGGCGGCCATGCTGCGAAACGACCGTGACGACCTCGGGATGGCGCAGCAGGATCTCGCGCATCTTGCGCGTCGCCTCGGTGCCGGCGTCGAGCGACATCGTCATCGGCATCGACGCGCGGATCCAGTAGTTGCCCTCCTCGAGCGCCGGCAGGAACTCGGAGCCGAGGTGCGCGGCGAGCCCCCCGCACAGCAGCAGGAACGCGCCGCCGAGCGCGAGCACCGTCTTGCGCCGCGCGAGCGCCCAGTCGAGCACCGGCGTGTAGACGCGGCGCAGCCAGCGCACGAGAAAGGTCTCGGCCTCCTCGACGTGGGCCGGCAGCAGCAGCGAAGCGAGGACCGGCGTGACGGTGAAGGTCGCGAGCAGCGCGCCGGCCAGCGCGTAGCCGTAGGTGCGCGACATCGGGCCGAAGATCTGGCCCTCGACGCCCTGCATCGTGAACAGCGGCACGAACGCAGCGACCGTGATCAGCGTCGAGAACAGCACGGCGCGGTCGACCTGCAGCGCGCTGATCAGGATCACGCGCATGCGGTTGGTCCAGGTGTTCGGGCCGTTCAGCGCCGGCACGGTCGGGTCGCTGCCGAACTGGCCCTCGGCGAGGTCGGCGAGCAGCTCGTTGCGCTGCGGCCGGTCGAGCTGGAAGTTGCGGAAGACGTTCTCGACCAGGATCACCGCCGAGTCGACGATGATGCCGAAGTCGACCGCGCCGATCGACAGCAGGTTCGCGTCCTCGCCGCGCAGCACCAGGACGATGATGCTGAACATCAGCGCGAACGGGATGTTCACGCCGACGATGATCGCCGTGCGCAGATTGCCGAGGAACAGCCACTGGATCAGGAAGACCAGCAGGCAGCCGAACGCGAGGTTGTGGAACACCGTGTGCGTCGTCAGGTGCACGAGCGCGCTGCGGTCGTAGTAGGGCACGATCTTGACGCCCGGCGGCAGCGTGCCGTCGCGGTTCATCAGGTCGACCTCGGCCTGGACCTTGGGCAGCATGTCGCTGGTGTGCTCGGTGCGGCTCATCACGACGATCGACGCGGCGACGTCGTCGTCTTCGTCGCGCCCGGCGATGCCCAGGCGCGGCACGTTGCCGATGCGGACCTTGGCGACGTCGCCGACGCGGATCGGCACGCCGCCCACCTGCGCGAGCACGACCTTCTCGATGTCGTCGACGCGGCGGCCCTTGGTCAGGTCATCGGCGCCGCCGCTGTCGATCAGGCCGACGCCGCGGATATTGACCGACTGCTCGCCGATCGCCAGCTCGCGGCCGCCGACGTTGACGTTCGAATTGCCGAGCGCGCCGATCAGCTGCGGGACCGTGATCCCATGGGCCTGCAGCTTGTTGAGGTCGGCCTCGACGTCGAACTCCTTGGTCGTGCCGCCCCAGCTGTTGACCTGCACGATGCCGGGGATCGTCGACAGGCGGCGCAGCACGATCCAGTCCTGCACCGTGCGCAGATTGGTCAGGCCGAAGTTCTTCGGGCCGACGACCTGGTAGCGGTAGATCTCGCCGGTCAGGCTCGACTGCTGGATCTGCGGGACCTGGTTGCCGGGCAGGCTGACGTTCTGCTGCAGCATCAGCGCCGCCTGCGTGTAGGCGAAGTGGTAGTCGACGCCGTACTTGAAGGTCACGCGCACGAAGCTCAGGCCGTAGAACGAGGTCGAGCGGATGCTCGCGATGCCCGGCGTCGCGTACAGGCCCATCTCCATCGGGATCGTGTAGTAGCGCTCCATCTCCTCGGCCGACATGCCGGGGGCCTGCGCCGTGATCTCGAGGATCACCGGGGCCGGGTTCGGATAGGCCTCGACGTTCAGGCGCATCAGCGCGAACACGCCGGCGCCGATGAACACGAGCAGGCCGAGCAGGACGATGGTGCGACGCGTCAACCCGAACGCGAGCAGGTTTTTCAACATGGCGTGTCTTTCGACGAGATGGGCAGGGTCGTGCGGCATGCCGTGCGGCGCCGGACCGCCCCGTTTTCGGGGTGGCTCAGGATCCGGCGTTGCCGTTGAGGATGTTGCTGAGCAGGATGGCGCCCTTGGTGACGACGAGCTCGCCCGGGGCCAGGCCGTCGAGCACCTGGTGCACGCCGTCCTGCTGCAGGCCGAGGCGGACCGCGCGGCGCGTGAAGCGGCGCCGGTCGCTCGTCACCCAGATCGAGAAGCTGCCGTCGCCCTCGCGCACCACGCCGTCGAGCGGGACGGCCGTCGAGCTGACCGGCCGGTCGGCGGCGATGTCGAAGGTCGCGAGCATGCCGGGGCGCAGCTCGTGGCGCGTGTCGTCGAGTTCGGCGCGCACGATCAGGGTGTGGAGCGTCGGGTCGACCGTCGCGCCGAGCACGGCGATGCGCGCGTCGAACACGCGGCCCGGGAACGCGTTGACCTGCACGCGCATCGCCTGGCCGGCGTGGAAGGCCGGGCTGTCGGTCTCCGCGACGTTCGCGATCAGCCAGAGCTTGGAGACATCGGCCACGGTGTACGGCGCCGGCGTCGCGCCGGGCTGGACGAGCAGGCCGGGCTGCGCGGCGCGCGCGGTCACGCGGCCGTCGATCGGGCTCGCGACGACGAGCACGGGGTCGATGCGGCGGTGCGCGACGATCGCGTCGATCTCCGGCGCCGACTTGCCGAACACGCGCACGGCCTCGCGCGCCGACTTGAGGCTCGCGTCCGCGGCCATCTGGTCCGACACGGCCTGCTCGTAGTCCTTGTCGGCGAGGCCCTGGACGCGGCGCAGGTCGTCGGCGCGCTTGAGCGCCGTCGTGGTCAGCTCGAACGCGCCGGCCGCGGCAATCAGGCCCGACTCGGCGTTCACGAGGTCCGGGCTGTCGATCGTGTACAGGGCCTGGCCCCTGCGGACCCGGTCGCCGATCTCGGCCAGGGGCTTGATGATCTTGCCCTGGTAGTTCGAAAACACCGGCACGGCGAGGTTCTCGTCGAAGTCGATGCTGCCGACGGCCGCGTAATGCGCGACGAACTCGCGGCGCCCGGCCGGCGCCACGCTGATCGCGCGCGCCTGCTCGTCGCTGAGCCCGACCTGGTCGGCCGGCAGCGTGGCGCTGGCGGCGCCGCGTGGCGGCATGGCCTGCGCGAGGGTCATCGCGTGCACCCATCGCTGGCTGCCCCAGTAGACGGCGATGCCGACGCCCAGGGCGATGACGCCAAAACCGACGAGCGCCGGGCGCAAGCTTCGAATCCAGTGACCATCCATCGCGGCGACCTCGTGCGCAAACTGAAGTGGAACTGGCAAAAGTTTGTGCGACGCACCATGCGCGGTCTACTGTGAGAAGTCGCAGCAGACCGCGGCGCGGGCCGCTTCCTAGAATCGTTTCGACTCGATGCCGGAATGCCTCCAGGAGCGTGATTTGCAGACCCAAGCCTTGCGCCAACGCCAGCCCTCGATCGGACGCCCAGCGATCCGCGTCGCCGTGCTCTCGAGCTGCCTAGCGCTGTGCGCCTGCGCCGTCGGCCCCGACTTCCAGGCGCCGCAAAAGCCGGCGGGCGCCGGCTACGCGGTCGGTACCGCGGGCGCGGACCTGCGCGCCGGCACGGCGGCCGACGCGCAGCGTTTCGTCATGGGCCGCGACGTCCCGTTCGCGTGGTGGGAGCAGTTCCAGTCGCCCAAGCTCGACGCGCTCGTGGCGCGCGCGCTCAGGGCCAACCCGGTCGTCCCGGCCGCCGAGGCCGCGCTCCGGCAGGCCCAGGAATACGCGAGCGCCCAAAGCGGCTACTTCTATCCGAGCGTCGGCCTGGGCTTGAGCGCGCAGCGCCAGAAGGCGGCCGTCGACAGCGGCTCGCCGGGCATCTACGCGCTGTTCACGTCGCAGCTCACGCTGGCCTACACGCCGGACCTGTTCGGCGCGAACCGGCGCCAGGTCGAGGCGCTGCAGGCCGAGGCCGACATGCAGCGCTTCCAGAACGAGGCGACCTACGTCACGCTCGTCGACAACCTCGTCGCGGCCGTGATCCAGGCGGCCTCGCTGCGCGACCAGATCGACGCGACCCGGGCCCTGATCGGGCAGAACCACGAGGGCCTGCGCGTGCTGCGCGACCAGGTCCGCCTCGGCTACGCAATGGGCATCGACCTCGCGACGCAGGAGCAGGCCACGGCCCAGGCCGAGGCCGCGCTGCCGCCGCTCGACAAGCAGTACCAGCAGACCCTCGACCTGGTTCGCGCGCTGTGCGGCGCGCTGCCCAACGAGGATCTCGACGTCGACCTGCACCTCGCCGACCTGCACCTGCCGCAGGAACTGCCGCTGAGCCTGCCGGCCGACCTGCTCGACCAGCGCCCCGACGTCCGCGCCGCGGCCGCGCAGTTGCACGCGGCCAGCGCCAAGGTCGGCGTCGCCGTGGCCGCGCGCATCCCGCAGCTGACCATTTCGGGCGCGGCCGGCGGCTCGGCCTACGAGTTCTCGCGGATGTTCAAGTCGGGCGGCCCGATGTGGAACATGCTCGCGGGCCTGACCCAGCCGGTCTTCGACGGCGGCACGCTGCGGCACGAGCAGCGCGCGGCCGAGCAGGGGCTGGCCCAGGCCCGCGCGCAATACGAAAGCGCGGTGGTCGCGGCCTTCCAGAACCTCGCCGACACCCTGCACGCGATCCGCGCCGACGCCGCCGCGCTCGACAGCACGGCGCGCGCCGAACAGGCCGCCGCACGCATCCGCGACCTGACGAGCGCGCAACAGCAGCGCGGCTACGTCAGCCTGCTGGGCCTGCTGCAGGCGCAGGAAAACTACGAGCAGGCGCACCTCGCCCTGCTGCAGGCGCAGACCAATCGCCTCGGCGACACGGCCGCGCTGTTCCAGGCCCTCGGCGGCGGCTGGTGGCATCGAGCGTCTTGATTTCGACGGCGGGCGGTCGCGGCACAATCGCAGCCAGGGGACCCCAGAGCATGCGCGTCGTGAAGCATGCCGAGCCACGAGATCGGAATGCGAGCCTTCGTCGCGGCGCTCATCGCGCTGAGCCTATCGGTCGCGCACGCCGCCGACTTCACGCTGGTGGTGGACCGCAGCACCGAGATGCCCTGGGCGGCGTTTCGCGACGGCGTGCCCGTCGACGGCATCCACCGCGACATCGGCGCGGCGCTCGCCGAGCGCCTGGGCCGCACGGCCCGCTTCGTCGTGCTGCCACGCCGGCGCGTGCCGCGCGCGCTCGAGAGCGGCGAGGCGGACGCCGTCTGCGTGCTGCTCCCGGCCTGGCTGCCGGGCCCGTTCCAATGGACCGAGCCCTTCGTCGATAACGCCGACGTCGTACTGACCGCGCGCAGCGTGCCCGCGCCGGCCGACATCGCGGCGCTCGCGGGCGAGCCGGTCGGCACGATCAACGGCTTCGCCTACCCGGCGCTCGAGCAGGCCCTCGGCGCGGCCTTCGTGCGCGACGACGCGCCCGACGCGCGCACGAACCTTCGCAAGCTCGAGCTCGGCCACCTCAAGCATGTCGTCACGAACCAGCGCTACCTCGAGTACCAGCTGCGCCGCCAGCCGCTCGCCGTGCCGGTCTACGTGCCGCTGCTGGTCTCGCGCCAGCAACTCGGCTGCGCGATCTCGCCGCGCGCGCCGTTCGTGCTGGCCGACGTCAACCGCGCGATCGCGGACCTCGTCAGGAGCGGCGCGCTGCAGCGCATCCTGGCGAAGTACCGCTGAGAGAATCGCGGGATACCGCGACCGCTCTACGGGGAGGAGCCAGCCATGTTTCGCAATCTGTCCGTACGGAGCGGTCTGCTCCTGGTCCTGGCCGTCTTCACGGCCGCGCTGATGGTCGCGATCGGCGTGGGCTGGGCCGGCACGCGGTCCGGCGTCCAGGCCTTCGAGAGCCAGCTGGCCTTCAACGACGCGATGCTGGCGCTCAAGCAGGCCGAAATCCGCATGTGGGACAACCGCGTGGCCCTCGCCGTGGCCCACCGCAACCTGCTGCGCGGCGACGCGAAGCCGAGCATCCGCAGCCAGACCGAGCGCGCCGACAAGGCCATGTCCGACGCGCAGGCGATCCTCGAAAAAGTCGTCGCCGCCGTGCCCGCGTCGCGGCCCGACGACCGGCAGACCGCCGCGGCGATGCTCGACGCGTTCAAGGCCTACGACGTACTCGTGCGCCGCGGCGGCGCGAGCCTGGCCGACGCGGACGGCGCCGACTACAGCGGCAACGACATCGTCAACCAGCGCAACCGCCTGCTCGCCGAGATGGAGGGCCTGATGAAGAAGCTGTTCGCGTCGGCCGAATCGCGCAGCCAGGCCCTGCACGGGCAGACCGTCGGCATGCAGCGCGCGGCCGAGGGCGTCGCGGCCGTGCTCGTCGTGCTCGGCCTCGGCATGCTCGCCGGCTGCTGGTGGTTCATCCATCGCCAGATCGTCGCGCCGCTGCGGGAGGCCGGCAGCGTGCTCGAGCGCGTCGCCGAGGGCGACCTGACCCAGCGCGTGCCGCTGCGCTCGAACGACGAGATCGGCCGGCTGCTCGCGTCGCTGGGCACGATGCAGGAGGGACTGGTCCGCATGGTCGTGCAGGTGCGCCAGGGCGTGCAGGAAATCAGCACGGGCGCCCGGGAGATCGCGCTCGGCAACTCGGATCTCAGCGGCCGCACCGAGCGGCAGGCCGCGTCGCTCGAGCAGACGGCCGCGAGCATGGACCAGCTGTCGTCGACCGTGAAGCAGAACGCCGACAACGCGCGCCAGGCCAACCAGCTCGCCGTGGGCAGCATGACGGTCGCACAGCGCGGCGGCACGGCCGTCGACGACGTGGTCGCGACCATGCAGGCGATCGCGGACAGCTCGCGCAGGATCGCCGAAATCGTCAACGTGATCGACTCGATCGCGTTTCAGACCAATATCCTCGCCCTGAACGCGGCCGTCGAGGCGGCGCGCGCGGGCGAGCAGGGCCGCGGCTTCGCGGTCGTCGCCGGCGAGGTGCGCGCGCTCGCGCAGCGCTCGGCGACGGCGGCCAAGGAGATCAAGTCGCTGATCGGCGATTCGACCGAAAAGGTCGGCGCCGGCTCGGATCAGGTCGGGCGCGCCGGCACGACGATGCGCGAGATCGTCGCGTCGGTGCAGCGCGTAACCGACATCATGGGCGAGATCACCGCGGCGTCGCAGGAGCAGGCGGCGGGCATCGACCAGGTCAACCAGGCCATCGTGCAGATGGACCAGGCGACGCAGCAGAACGCCGCGCTGGTCGAGCAGGCCGCCGCCGCCGCCGCTTCGCTCGAGACCCAGACCCGGCAGCTCCAGCAGGCGGTCGCGCAGTTCCGCGTGCCGGCCGCGGCCGGCTGAACGAGCCCGGTTCGGGCGTCGCCGGACGGCGGGGCCGCGAGAAGCAACCCCGCCTGTCGCGCCGGCACCGGCCGTGCCGCTTCGATGCGCCGCCGCCGCGCTACCGGCCTTCGGGCTGCCGCTCGCCGTGCCACCCGGCACGTTGGGCTTGGTCGAATGCGCGCTCTTGCGCCCGCCCTTGCATCGGAGCCGGAAAAGGGGATCGGGGTTCTGAAGCCATCGCCTCAGAACCCCGATTAATACTGGTGCCGGTGAAAGGAGTCGAACCCTCGACCTTCGCATTACGAATGCGCTGCTCTACCAACTGAGCTACACCGGCGTCCTCACGCAACTCTATTGAGTTGTCGTTAGCCGACTATTCTAGCAGTAAATTTTGCCGTGACGCAAAGTTCCGGCCCGCGATCGTCCGGCGCGCCAGAATGGTCCCGCGCACAAGAACAGCCATCCCCCTGCTCCGCCGGAGCGCCGAGGAGGAGCCGCCAGGCCCTGCGCGCTGTCATTGCCCTCGCCACCTCGAGCCGTTCATGCGCAAGCAGCTGCCGCGGCCGACCAGCCGGTGCGCACGACGACGCCGGTCGCAGTGCCCGAGAGCGGCGCGCGCCGCCTCAGCGCGCCGCGAGCAGCACGCCCGCGCAGTCGCCGAAGCCGATGCGCGGCCCGTCGCCGCGCTGCGCGTAGGCGCGCAGGATCACGGCGTCGCCGTCCTCGACGAACGCGCGCGTCTCGCCGTTCGGCAGCTTGATGGGCTTCTTGCCGCCCTCGCCGAGCTCGAGCAGCGAGCCGGCCTCGGCCGGCGTCGGCCCCGACAAGGTGCCCGTGCCGAGCAGGTCGCCCGGCTGCAGATTGCAGCCGTTGCTCGTGTGGTGCGTGAGCAGCTGCGCGAGGGTCCAGTAGGCGTCGCGGTAGTTCGACGCCGAGAGCCGCACGGCGGCCTCGCCCGCCGCGCGCATCCGCGCGGTCTGCAGCCAGACCTCGACCTGCAGGTCGAACGCGCCGTGCGCGCGGTTCGCGGCCGAGTCGAGGTAGGGCAGCGGCTGCGGGTCCGCGGCCGATCGCTCGAACGCGCAGCGATACGGCGCGAGCGCGTCGAGCGTGACGACCCAGGGCGAGACCGTCGAGCCGAAGTTCTTCGCGAGGAAGGGCCCGAGCGGCTGGTACTCCCAGCCCTGCAGGTCGCGCGCCGACCAGTCGTTGAGCAGCGTCAGGCCGAACAGATGGTCCTCGGCCGCGGCGATGGGCACCGGCGTGCCGAGTTCGTTGCCGCCCGCGACGAGCGCGCCGAGCTCGAGCTCGTAGTCGACGCGGCGGCTCGGCGCGAAGCGCGGCGCCGCGTCGTCGGGGCCCTTGAGCTGGCCGCTCGGCCGGTGCAGCGCGGTGCCGCTCGCGACGAGGCTCGACGCGCGGCCGTGGTAGCCGATCGGCACCCATTTGTAGTTCGGCAGCAGCGGGTTGTCGGGGCGGAACATGCGGCCCACGGCGGTCGCGTGGTGGATGCTCGTGTAGAAGTCGGTGTAGTCGCCGATCGCGCAGGGCAGGCCCAGCTCGGCGTCGCGCTGGGCGAGCAGGCAGCCCGCGAGCGCGGCCTGCTGCGCGCTGCCCGCGCGCAGCGCGCCGAACAGCGCGGCGCGCAGCGCGCGGCGCTCGGCCGCGGGGCGCGCCATGAAGCGGTTCAGGTCGCCGTGGGCCAGCGCGTCGAGCGAGACGCGCAGCGGCGTGTCCCAGCGGCCGCGCGCGGCGGCCCGGGCGAGGTCGAGAATCTGGTCGCCGATCGCGACGCCGATGCGCCAGGCTTCGTCGTGGCCCGCGCGGCGGAAACGCCCGTAGGGCAGGTTCTGGACCGGGAATTCGCAGCCGGCCGCGTTGGCCGATTCGACCCAGGAACGCGCGGCGGCGTCGTGCGTCGCGTCGAGTGGGATGTCGCTCATCGCGCTCATTGGTAGTGGTCCTCGAGGTCGCGCCAGCAGTCGGCGTAGCTTGTGTCGAGCAGGCCGCCGTTCAGTGCGAACGCCGTCGGCGCGAGGCGCCAGCGCGTCTCGAACATGAAAGCCAGCGTGTGCTCGAGCTTGTGCGGCGCGAGCGACGCGGCGCTCGCCTTCGCGAACGCCTCGGCGTCGGGGCCGTGCGGCACCATCGCGTTGTGCAGGCTCGCGCCGCCGGGCTTGAAGCCCGCGGGCTTGGCGTCGTACTGACCGTGCACGAGGCCCATGAACTCGCTCATCACGTTGCGGTGGTACCAGGGCGGGCGGAAGGTGTCCTCGGCGACCATCCAGCGCGGCGGAAAGATCACGAAGTCGACGTTGGCCCAGCCCGGCGTGTCGCTCGGGCTCGTGAGCACCGTGAAGATGCTCGGGTCGGGATGGTCGTAGCTGACCGTGTTGACGGTCATGAAGCGCGCGGTGTCGTACTTGCAGGGCACGAGATTGCCGTGCCAGGCGACGACGTCGAACGGCGTGTGGTCCTGCGCCGCGCGCCACAGCCGGCCGCCGAACTTCTTGACGATCTCGTAGGCGCCGGGCTCCGCCTCGAACCCTGCGGAACCGGGAGTCGCGTCCTCGACGGCTGCGACGGGCACGAGAAAGTCGCGCGCGTTCGCGAGCCCGTTCGAGCCGATCGGGCCGAGCTCGGGCAGGCGCAGCGCGGCGCCGTAGTTCTCGCACACATAGCCGCGCGACGGCCCGTCGACCTCGACCTTGAACGCCATGCCGCGCGGCACGACGGCGATCTCGCCGGGCGCGACCTCGAGCCGGCCGAGCTCGGTCACGAGGCGCAGCGCGCCCTGCTGCGGCACGATCAGCAGTTCGCCGTCGGCGTCGACGAACGCGCGCCGGCCCATGCCGCGGTTGCACAGGTACAGGTGGGCGGCCATGCCGTGCTGGGCGTCGGGGTCGCCGTTCACGCACAGCGTGCGCAGGCCCTCGACGAAGTCGGTCGGCGCGGCCGGGATCGGCGCGGGCGCCCAGCGCAGCGGGTCGGGCGGTGCGGCCTCGCCCTGCGCCGCGCCGCTTTTCAGCCAGGGCTGCTCGAACGGCGCGTACGCGCCGACGACCACGGCCGGCCGGCGCCGGTACAGCCACGTGCGCAGGTTCGCGGCGCGCGGCGCCGTGAACGCGGTGCCCGACAGCTGCTCGGCGTACAGCCCGTGGGCGACGCGCTGCGGGCTGTTGCGCCCGACCGGCAGCGCGCCCGCGCGCGCCTCGCTCACGTGCTCGTTGCCGAAGCCGCTCAGGTATCGAAGGGGTCCGCTCATTGCCTGTCTCCGCGTTTTCGTCGTATTCTATGATTTCAAATCAATTCGTGCATGACGAATAACAAGCCTATCAAGCCCGCGCGCGCGCCGCGCGGCATCCAGAGCGTCGAGGTCGGCGGGCGCCTGCTGCTCGCGCTCGTCGAGCGGGGCCGCGCGATGGCGCTCAAGGACCTCGCGGCCGCTGCCGGCATGACGGCGGCCAAGGCGCACCCCTACCTCGTGAGCTTCGGCAAGCTGGGCCTCGTCGAGCAGGACGAAGCGGGCGCGCGCTACGGCCTCGGGCCGCTCGCCGTGCAGCTGGGCCTGATCGCGCTGCAGCAGGTCGACCCGCTGCGTCTCGCGAGCGAACGCGCCGAGGCGCTCGCCGCGGCGCTCGGCCACACGGTCGCGATCGTGGTCTGGGGCGACAAGGGGCCGACCGTCGTTCGCGTCGCCGAGGCGCCGAGCCCGGTCCACATCACGATGCGCCACGGCGCGGTCATGAGCCTGCGCGACACCGCGTCGGGCCGCGTGTTCGCCGCGCAGATGGACGCACCCGCGCTGCGCGCGGCGCTCAAGCAGGCCGGCGAACGCCACGCGCTCGACGCCGACTACGAGGCCCTGCTCGGGGCCGTGCGCGCGGACGGGCTCGCGAGCACGCGCGACACGGTCGTGCGCGGCGTCGCCGCGCTCGCCGCGCCGGTGTTCGACGCCAAGGGGGGGGTGCTGCTGTGCCTGACCGCGATCGGCCCGAGCGGGCATCTCGATCTCGACGTACGCGGCGCGGTCGGCAGCGCGCTGCGCGCAGCCGCGGCTGAGCTCGCGCGTGCGATCGGCCCGCGTTAGGCCGGCAGCGTCAGGAGACGGCGGGGACGGCCGGCACGGCGCTCACTGCTTGAGGCGACGCAGCAGCGTCTCTTCCTCGGCAGCGCTGTAGAAGAACGGATAAAGCATGCGCGTCGTCGACGCGAGCTCGGGACGGCCGCCCAGGCTCGCGATCAGCGAGCGACCCGCGTGCATGTCCATGCTCATCAGCACGGCCGGCGCGCCGACGAGCGGGTTCTCGCGCACGTCTGAGCGTACCGTGAAGCCGAGCATGCGGCGGTAGAACGCGACGTGGCGAGGGTTGACCTCGATCACGACCATGTCGCAGCCGCCGAGGCGGTGGCCGTGCAGGTAGGCCAGGTGGAACAGTCGCGCAAGCACGCGCTTGTTGTCGCGCACCTCGTCGTCCATGGCCAGGCGCGTGAACTCGCACAGCACGCGGCCTTCGGCGCGCAAGGTGGCGAGCTCGGGCGCGAAGCAGGTCTCGGCGTTGAAGCCGCGCGGCGAGGGGAAGCGCACCGCGATCGTCCCGACCACGCGCTCACCCTGGCTCGCCGAGCAGACCGTCAGCGCGTCCTCGCGCAGCGCGCTGAGGCGGGTGCACTTGTAGCCGCGCCCTGCGTAACGACGATCGACCAGGGCGCCGACGGCCTCTGCCTGAGCGTGTTCAAGCCTGTGCGCGACATCGGTAATCGAATCCAGCGCCAGTCCGGCGGCTGCAGTCGGCACATCGTTGAACACATCGACATCCATTGAGACCCCTAACACAGTCGGCTGTTCGCCGGAACTCCCTCTAGTTGGGGACGGAGTCTAACGAACAACTGGGTGGAAACGGCCCGGCAAAAACCTTTCGAAACGTTTTTTGCGCGCCGTCTCATGCCTATGGTTTCGACCGTGTCGCGGCGGCTCTGAACCGGAAAATCGTTACCAGTAACAAAGTCGCCGACCCCTCCGCGGGGTCGGCGACTTTGCGTGACAGAACGGTGACGGTTCGAGCCTCAGGCGGCCTGCCTGGCGGCGCCCTGGCGCGACGCGAGGCGCTGCATATTGCCCATCGACAGGCGGTGCATCTCGATCACCGAGAGCAGGCCGAGGCGGAACAGCTCGACGACCTTCGCGTCGGGCAGTTCGGCGAACTTCTTCTCGTCGATCGCGAGGAAGCCGTCGACCTCGAGCTTGCCGCCTTCGGCGAAGCTGGCCTCGAAGCGCATGTCGGTCAGCAGGTCTTCCTGCACGAGCTTCTCGCAGATCAGGCGGGTACGCTCGGCCTCCTGCTCGAAGTTCTCGAGGAACTGGCGCGCGTTGTCGAGGAACTCGGTCGGCGTGCCGTCTTCGCCGATCAGTTGCTGGCCCTCGGTCTCGTTGAAGCCGGGCCAGCTCGCGTCGAAGCACACGGCGACCTGGTCGCTACCGGCCTCCATGCGCGCCATCGCGAACGGGTAGCGGCGCAGATAGGCCGGCACGTAGGCGCCGGTCCACTGGTCGCCGCTAACGAACAGGTTCGAGCCCTGCTTGAGGCCCAGCGCCGCGACCGGCGCGACGGTCGGCTTCGCGCCGGCCTTGGGCGGCTCGCCGACGCGCACGAACACGATCGGGTATTCCTTGCAGGCTTCGGGGAACTCGGCGACGGTCAGGAACATCGAGTTCTGATTCGCCGCGTGCGGCGCGACGGCGATGTCCGTGCGCAGCTTGAGCTTCTTGTGCTGGTTGCGGTCCAGCGGGACCATGCTGCCGTAAAGCGGCGGATTGCTCATTCTTCAACTCCATCATCGGCCAGCCGGCTGGCCAGCACTTTGTCAACACGCTTGCCGTCGAGGTCGACGACCTCGAACCTCCAAGCATTCCACTCCACCACATCGGCCGTGCGCGGCAAACGCCCGAGCAGCAGCATCACCATGCCGGCCAGGGTGTTGTAGCGCCCACGGTCCTCCTCGGGCAGTTCCTTCAGGCCCAGGCGGTCCTTCAGCTCGGTCGCGGGAATCAGGCCGTCGAACAGCCAGCTCCCGTCCTCGCGTCGCACCGCCCAGGCGTCGCCGTCGCTGGGCGCCGAAAACTCGCCCGCGATCGCCTCGAGCACGTCGCGCGAGGAGATCACCCCCTGCACCTCGCCGTACTCGTCCACCACGAACACCAGCGCCGCCACGACGGCGCGGAAATGTTCGAGCAACTCCAGGCCCGACAGCGTCTCGGGCACGTAGACCGGCGGCTCGAGTCCGTCGCCGAGCGCGAGCGGCCGCCCCTCGAGCGCGCGCGCGAGCAACTCGGGCGCGGACGCGAGACCGAGCACGTCGCCGAGCCCGCCGCGGCACACAGGGTAGCGCGAGTAACCATGCGCCTTGATGACGGCCAGCACCTGCGCGGGGCCGTCGTCGACGTCGAGCCAGGCGATCTCGGCGCGCGGGATCATCATCGAGCCGATCAGGCGCTCGTCGAGACGGAACACGTTGCGCACCATCTGGTGCTCGTGCGCCTCGATCACGCCGGCGTCGAGGCCCTCCTCGAGGCTCGCGGCGATCTCTTCTTCCGTCACGCCGCGCTGGCCGCGGCCGCGCAGGCCGAGCAGGCCCAGCACGGCCTCGGTCAGGAAGGTCAGCAGGCGCACGAGCGGGCGCACGACCAGCGAGATCAGCTCCATCGGCGGTGCGACGAGGCGCGCGACGGTCTCGGGGAACATCTGGCCGATGCGCTTGGGCACGAGCTCGCCGAACACGATGGTCAGCATCGTCACGATCGTCACGACGAGCGCCGTCGCGCCGCCCTCGGCGACGCGCTGGCTCAACTGGAAGGTCGCGATCAGCCAGCGCGACAGCGGGCCGGAGAACGCGGCGTCGCCGACGATGCCGTTGAGCACCGGGATCAGCGTGATGCCGATCTGCACGGTCGAGAGGAACTTGGTCGGGTTCTCGTGCAGCCTGAGCGCGAGCGCGGCGCCCGCGTCGCCGCCCTCGATCAGGACCTGCAGGCGCGCCTTGCGCGCGGCGGTCAACGCCATTTCCGACATCGCGAACCAGCCGTTGAGCAGAATCAGGAAGAGAACGAACGCGGTGTCCATGGCGGGCGCCGGCGGCGGCGGGTACAGGCGGCGCCGGTGCAAACCCGAAGAACGCCGCAGGAGATGACGAAAGGCCGCAAGCGTAGCAGAAGGTCTTTGCGGCACCAGCCGCACAATCCCGGCCATGAACTACCTCGTCGGCGACGTCCAGGGCTGTTGCCCGGCGCTCGAACAGCTGCTCGCCAAGCTCGATTTCTCGCCCTCGCGCGACCATATCGTGCTGCTCGGCGACCTCGTCAACCGCGGCCCGGCCTCGCTCGCGACGCTGCGCCGGCTGATGGCCCTCGGCGGCGCGGCGACCTGCCTGCTCGGCAACCACGACCTGCACCTGCTCGCGGCCGCGCACGGCGTGCGCCCGGCCCACCGCGGCGACACGCTCGGCGACATCCTCGCCGCGCCGGACCGCGCAGCCCTGCTCGACTGGCTGCGCGCGCAGCCCATGGCGGCCACGCTCGACGGCTGGCTGCTCGTCCACGCGGGCGTGCTGCCGGCCTGGAGCGCGGCCCAGACGCTCGTGCTCGCGGCCGAGGTCGAAGCCGTGCTGCGCGGCGCCGACCTGGCCGCGTTCCTGCACGAGATGTACGGCAACGCGCCCGACCGCTGGGACGAATCGCTGCGCGGCAGCGCGCGGCTGCGCTGCATCGTCAACGCGCTGACCCGACTGCGCTTTTGCACGCCCGACGGCCGCATGGATTTCGCGACCAAGGACGGCGCCGCGAACGCGCCCGCCGGCTACCTGCCCTGGTTCGACGTACCGGGCCGCGCGAGCGCGGGCACGCCGATCGCGTTCGGCCATTGGTCGACGCTGGGCCTGGTCCAGCGCCCCGACCTGCTCGCGCTCGACACCGGCTGCGTCTGGGGTGGGCAGCTGAGTGCAGCGCGGCTCGAGGGCGGGCGCGTGGCCGAGGTGATCCAGGTCGGGTGCGAGCAGGCGCAGCGGCCGGGCGAATAGAATTGCGCCCTCCAGGAAGCGTGGCCGAGTGGTTTAAGGCACTGGTCTTGCTCAATCGACGCCCCTGGGCGGCGATTGCGCCGGAGTTCATATCGCGCGGCGATGTGAACGCAGGCAAAACCAGCCTTGACGGGCGAGTAGACGATGGAAGCGTGGCCGAGTGGTTTAAGGCACTGGTCTTGAAAACCAGCGACGGGGTGACCCGTCCGTGGGTTCGAATCCCACCGCTTCCGCCAGGTTTGCACACCACGACGGCGCACATCCGGGCGCCCCACCCCGAAGGTACAGTCAAGCCCTGCCCCCGCATATCGGCAAGGAGCTGCTTCATGGAACTCGAGATCGGCAAGAAGCCCGCCGCCTGGATGCCCGTGCTGATGTCGCTCGGCGCGCTCGCGATGGTCGCGCTGCAGCTCGCGATCTACGGCGTCAAGCCCGAAGCCGACGAAGGCGCGTTCGCCCATCTGTGGCAGCTGCTGATGGTCGCCCAGCTCCCCGTGATCGCACTCTTCGCCTACCGCTGGCTGCGCCGCGCGCCGCGCCAGACCCTGACGGTGCTCGCGGCCCAGGGGCTCGCGCTCGTGACGGCGGCGCTGCCGGTTTTCCTGCTCGGCTGGTGAGCCATCCGGCTCGCGACGCGTTGCCGATGAGGCGCTGGCTGCTGGCGACGCTGGGCCTGCTGGCGTCGCTCCACGGCGGCGGCGCGCGCGCCGCCGACACCATGCACTGGCTGCTGATCGACTTCCCGCCCTACTCGATGCCCGAGGCGGCTTCGGGCCGCCCCGGCGACGGCGCCGTGGACCGGCTGCTCGAGCAGGTCGTCGCGGCCTGGCCCGACGCCGCGAAGCATGCGTTCACGGTCGCCAACACGCGGCGCGTCTGGCGCTCGATCGAGGCCGGCGAGCCGGCCTGCCACACCGGTGCGCTGCACAGGCCCGAGCGCGAGCGCCAGGCGTATCTGAGCGATGTCTTCATGCCCAGTTCGGGCGCTGGCTGACGCCCGAGACCCGGCAGCATTTCGCCAAGGACTTCGACGAGTTCTACCGGACCCTGCCGGCACGCCCGGCCGACGCGCGCTGACGCCCCTCAGCGCGACGCGAGCACCAGCGCGACCGTCCCGCCCGCCCCGCCCGGCCGGCGCAGATGCACGGTGAACAGGCCCGTCGCGGCGTCCCGATCCACGGCCGTCACCTCGGCGCCCTCGGCTTTTGCGCTGACGCCCGACGCCGCGTAGCCCGAGACCGCGAGCTCGGTCTCCTTGGCCGTGAACGCGAGCGTGAGCCGCGCCGCGCCGTCGACGATCTGGTACGCGGCCACGCGCGTGCGCCCCATCGCCGCGAACTTGCCGAGGTCGCCGAACACCGCGATGCCGGCCGCCGAGACCGGCGCGACGATGCGATAGGCCGAGGCCGTCGGGCCGGCCACGCCGCCCTGGATCGCGGTCTGCGCGTCGGCCAGAGCGAGCGCGCCGGTCTCCGGGTCGAGCACCGCGACGCGGCCGTCGCCGAAGCCGAGCTCGGCCGGTGCGATCGCGAACCCGGTCGCGCCCTTGCCCGGCGCGTCGGCGAACGCGAGCAGGTAGGCCGTCGCGCCGGCCTCGTGGCGCGTGAACGCGGCCGCGACGATCGGCGCGCCGCTGCGCGTCGCCTGGCTGAGGTAGCTGCGGTCGAGCGGGCTCAGCGGCGCGTCGGGCTTGACGATGACGCCGTCGGCGCGCACGGCCTTGAAGATATTCGCCTTGTCGAGCCCTTCGAAGCCGTCGCCGACGCCGACCGGCCCGCCCGACAGCACCGCGAAGCGCATCGCGGCGGCGTCGCCCGACGGGAACACGTCGGTCGCGGGCCAGGCACCGAGCTCGTGGATGAAGCGCGCGTTGAACGCGAGCTGGGTCCAGCGGTCGCGCGTCAGGCCGTCGACGGCGGCGCGGATCGTCGTCAGGTTCGGGTACTCGACGCCCTGCAGCATGTGCAGCGGGTAGGCCATGCAATATTGCATCGTCAGGCCATGGGCCTGCATGGCCTTGGCCATGCCGCCGAGGAACGCGTCGCCCAGGCCCGGCGCGCTATGCAGCTCGGGCGAGTATTTGTAGGTCGCGTCGAGCCAGTCCTGCAGATAGACCGCGATGCCGTTGCTCGCCGCGTAGGTCGCGAGCTCCTCCCAATAGCCGGGGTCGACGGCGGCGACGCCCGAGATCCGGTAGCGCTCGCGATAAGGGCTGTCCTTGTCGATGAAGCGGTTGTGGGCGAGGAAGGGCAGCTGCACGCGCTCGTGGAACGCGGCCATGCCCTTGGGGAACACGCCCGGATGGGCGCGCCACACGAGCAGGCCGCCGTAGCGGTTCCAGTCCTGGTCGGGCAGCGCCGGGTTCTTGATCCGGCCGATCTGCTCGTGCGGGTTCCACGCGCTCTTCGAGTACCACCAGCTGTCGAGCTGCAGATAGCCGAACGGGATGCCGGCCTTGCGGCTGCGCTCGACGAAGCGCACGAGCGAGTCCTCGTAGTTCAGCCCGTCGTCGTAGTGGTAGTAGTAATGGCCGCCCGCGTTGTCGGTCAGCTCGCCGAGCGAGCGCAGCGTCGCGTCGGCGTCGGGCGCGGCCGGCTTGCGGCCGTACAGCGCGCGCAGGGCCTGGCCCCAGGCCGCGTACGCGCTGCCGACGCCCGGCCCCGCGGCGACGAGGCTGCTCGCCGTGAAGCCCGGCGCGAGCGTGTGGACCTCGGGGTTCAGGCCGACCGCGACGCGCGTGCGCGCGTCGCCGTGCATGCTCGCGAGAAAGAAGTCCGAGGCCGGCGAGACGATCAGCGCCGGCCCGGCCTCGTTGAACAGCAGCCACGGCGTCGCGACGTCCTGCGCCGCGTCGAAGATCGGCGGCGCGAAGTTCAGCTGCTGGTGCGACATCGAATGCAGGCCCGCAGGGATGTCGGTGAAGTCGGGGAAGGTCGTGCGGCCCGACGCGTCCGCGTCGACGACGCGCCAGCTGAACAGCAGCGCGCGCGCGCCGCCGGGCGCCGGCGCGACGCTCGCCTCGAGGCCCTGGCCGAGCAGGAAATGCAGGGCCCCGTCGACCGCGGTGACCGTCGTCGTGCGCCGCAGCACGCGCCCGCCGAAATGGAGCTCGCCGGCATCGACCGCGTACGCGCCGGTCGTGTCGTCGATCGAGAACACCAGGCCGTCGGCGTCGACCTCGTAGCGCGTCGCGTGCGCGGCCGGCGCGGCGAAGATCGACAGGCACACGAGCGACAGGCCGAACCAGGGTTTCATGACGGGGACCTCGAGCGTTGTCTAGCGTGGTGCGTCGAACTGCGCCGCAAAGCGCTGCCGCGCCGCGGGTGTCATCTGGTAGCCGGTCTCCCGGCGCAACAGGGCCGCACCCTCGGGCGAGGACAGGATGGTATCGACCCGCCGGATCACGGCCTGGCCCCAGGGCGTGCGCGGGCACGCGACGCCCGCGTAGCCGGGCGTGTTCGCGCCCAGGATCGGCACGCCGACGAGCGCCCCCGGACCCGTGCTGCGCCGGCCGAGCTCCACGTCGATCTCGAGCACGACGCTGTAGTCGAGCCGGCCGAGCGCGACCATCGCCGGAATGCTGCTGCCGAAGTCGTTCGCCGCGTAGGTGCTGAGCCCGCCGCTGCCCGGCGCCGCACGGACCTGGCCGTCGACGAAGCTGCCGTAGCTGCGGTCGCTGACGACGGCGCCGCGCAGAGCCCTGTCGGCGAACAGGCGCGCGAGGTCGACCTCGCCGGCCGCGTCGCGCGGCAGGGCCGCGAGCTTGTCGCGGCGGACCACCACGACCGGCGGCGCGACGAGCAGCGCGTCCCTGAAATAGGCCAGGCGCTCGCGCTCGGGCGTATGCGCGAACGCGAGCACGCAGGCCTGCTCGCCTTCGGTCAGCGTCTTGACCGCGCGCAGCGCGTTGGCCGTGACGACGCCGTGGTCGACGCCGGGCCAGCGGGTTTCGATGAACGCGGCCAGGCGCAGCGAGAACGGCTCGCGCTCGAGCGCCAGGCCGGGTCGCTCACTCGGCGCGCCCGAGATCCAGGTGATGCGACTGACCGGCGGGCTGGCCGGCTGCGCGCGCGCAGCCGCGCACAGGCAGGCCGCGAGCACGCCCAGAATCACCGCGCGCCCGGCCCGCTTCATGCAGCCTGGGCCAGCGCGCGGGCGGGAATCTGCAGGGAATTGCAATGCCGCTTCACGGGGTCGGATTGTCCACCGTTTGCCGGAACGCCGAGGGCGGCCGCCCGCCGCGCCGCCGGAACGCGCGCCGGAAGTTCGCGACGTCGGCGTAGCCGAGCGCGGCCGCGATCGCGTCGACGCTGAGCGCGCCGGCCTGCAGGTGGTGCAGCGCGAGCGAGTGCCGGACCTCGGCGAGCAGCGCGCCGAACGACGTGCCCTCGCCGACGAGGCGCCGGTGCAGGGTGCGCGGCGTCAGGTGCAGCAGGCGCGCCGTGGTCGGCAGCGACGGAAAGCCCGAGGTGCCCTTGTCGAGCAGCAGCCGGCGCACGCGCGACGCGAGCGCGTTGCGCTCGGTCAGCCGGTTCAGCTCGTCGGCGCAGGCTTCGGCGGCCGTGCGGAACGCGTCGACGTCGAGCGCGCGCAGCGGCTGGTCGAACAAGGCGAGCGACAGGGTCACGCTCGCACGCGCACGCCGGTAGCGGATCGGGCAGCCGACGATGTCGCGCGCGAGCCCGGCGTACTCGGGCGCCCCGAACGGGAACGCGACTTCGACGACGGGGCGCAGCGGCAGCGCGAGGAACTCGAGGATGTTCTTCAGCGCGAGCACGATCGCCTCGAGCACCGAGCGGCGGATCTCGCCGAGCGGCACGCGCTCGTCGAGCAGCAGCAGCACCGACGCGCCGCCGACCTCGTGGCGCACCGTCACGAACGGCGTGCGCAGGCTCAGGTACTGCTCGATCAGCGCGACGACCTGGCGCAGCGTCGCGCAATGCTGGGCCGCGAAGCCGAGCATGCCGTGGGTGTGGACGACCAGGCGCTGCCCCACGAGCAGGCCGAGCGCGGGTTCGTCCGCGAGCGCGAGCGCGTCGCTGACGAGCGCGCCGAACACCGCGAGCGGCAGCGCGTCGCCGGGTTCGTCGAGCTGCGCGCGCGACAGGCCGCGCCGCGCGAGCCAGGCCCCGGCGTCGAGGCCGAGGTCGTCGAGCTGCTCGGCCATCTGGCGCAGGTAGTCGGCCGGCTGGGCGAGGTCGGACGAGCGCCTATCCATGCAAGCACCATAGCTTGCGCCAGCAGTTTGTCAATAAATGACCTCCCGCCCGCGGACCTCGCTGCCTAGCATTCGCTCAGCTCGAACCTGCCTCGAAATCAAAGGTCCACCCCATGTTCCGCTCCGCTCCGCCCAAGGCGTCGCACACGGCATCGATCAACGGCCGGCGCATCGACGTCCAGTCCCGCGAAACCCTGCTCGCGGCCGCGCTGCGCCAGGGCGTGCCCCTGCCCTTCAGCTGCCGCGTCGGCGGCTGCGGCACGTGCAAGTGCCGGCTCGTCGGCGGCGAGGTGCGCGAGCTGACCGAGACCGGCTACATCCTGTCCGAGGCCGAGCTCGCGCAGGGCGGCATCCTCGCGTGCCAGAGCGTGCCGCTCGGCGATGTCGCGATCGAGGTCGACCTCGCGGCGGCGCCGCAGCGGCGCAGCATCGCGGGGCGCGTGACCGGCCAGCGGCGCCTGACCCACGACATCACGGCGCTCGAGGTCCAGCTCGACCAGGGCCTGCCCTACCGTGCGGGCCAGTACGCGCAGTTGAGCCTCGGCGCGCTGCCGGGCGTGAGCCGCAACTACTCGTTCGCGACGCCGACGCGCGCCGACGCGTGCGTGCGCTTCCTCGTGCGCCGCGTTCCGCAGGGTCGCTTCTCGACGCTCGTGAACGAGACGGACCTCGTCGGCGAAACCGTCCAGATCGAAGGCCCGCACGGCGACTTCTGGCTGCGCGCAAGCGACGCGCCGCTGCTGCTCGTCGGCGGCGGCAGCGGGCTCGCGCCGCTGCTCGCGATGCTGCACGACGCGCTCGACACGGGCCAGGACGCGCGCGCCGCGACGCTGCTGTTCGGCGCGCGCGCGCCGCGCGACCTCTACGCGCTCGACGAGCTCGACGCGATCGCGCGGCGCTGGCGCGGCGGCCTGCGCGTCGTCCCGGTGCTGTCCGAGGCCGCCGCCGACGCGAGCTGGCATGGCGCGCGCGGCCTCGTGACCGAAGCCATCGCCGCCCATCTGCCGCCCGGCGCCGTGGCCTATCTATGCGGCCCGCCGGCGATGGTCGACGCCGCGGTCGCGGCGCTCGCCGCGCAAGGCGTCGCGCGCGAACGGATCCACGCCGACCGCTTTCTGACCGCGCCCCTCGACGCAGCGGCGCCGGCCGCCGCGGATGCCGCGCCGGCCGCGCGCACGCCGACCCGCGCGCCGACGCGCAGCGCGGCCGACGCCGGGCTGCTCGACTACCTGAAGTTCTTCCTGTTCCACGCGATCGGGCTCGCGAGCGCCGCCGCGCTGTTCGCCGGCGGCGCCTCGATCAGCGCGGCATTCGTCGCGACGCTGCTGTTCTACATCGTCGGCGACGCGGTCTGCGGCGACGACGTGACGACGCCGCGCTTCAGGCACCCGGGCGTCCTCACGCTGCAGCTGTGGGCCGCGCTGCCGCTGCTCGCGCTGATCGTGTTCGCGGGCGTCTGGGCCGTGAGCCCCGGCGACCCGCTCGGCGCCGGCGCCTGGCTCGGTGCGCTAACCGGCTTCGACCTGCTCGGCGCGAAGGCCGCGACGCAGGGCGTGCACCGCGTGTCGGCCGTGCTGCTGACGGGCCTGATGATCGGCATGATCGGCACGATCCCGGCGCACGAACTCACGCACCGGACCTGGGACCGCGTCTCGCTTGCGATCGGCCGCGCGCTGCTCGCGTTCAGCTTCGACACGATCTTCTCGATCGAGCATGTCTACGGCCACCACCGCAGCGTCGCGTGCGTCGGTGACCCCGCGACGGCGCCGCGCGGCCGCAACGCCTACGCGCATATCGTGATCTCGACGCTGCGCGGCAATCTGAGCGCCTGGCATATCGAGGCGCAGCGCCTGCAGCGCAAGGGCCTGCCGCGGCTGTCCTGGCACAACGCGGTGCTGCGCGGCCATGGCCTGAGCCTCTTGCTCGTCGCGCTCGCCGGCGCGCTCGGCGGCTGGCAGGGCGCCGTCTTCTTCTGCTTTAGCGGGCTGTGGGGCAAGGCGCTGCTCGAGATCGTCAACTACATGGAGCATTACGGCATGGTGCGCGCGCCGACCACGCCGGTCCAGCCGCGCCATTCGTGGAACACCAACCGCCGCCTGAGCTCGTGGAGCATGTTCAACCTGACGCGCCACTCGCACCACCACGCCCAGGGCGAGATCCCCTACCAGGACCTCAAGCCCTTCCCCGACGCGCCGATGATGGTCGGCGGCTACCTGACGACGCTCGTCGTCGCGATGATCCCGCCGCTGTGGCACCGCCTGATGACGCCGCGCGTGCTCGACTGGGACCGCCGCTTCGCGAGCCCCGACGAACGCGAGCTCGCGGCCGCGGCGAACCGGCGCAGCGGCGTCGCCGCGCTCGTCGCGGCCAGCAACATCACGATCAAAGGCTGAGGACCGGCGACATGAGCAAGCATCCCGAATCATTCGACTACATCGTCGTCGGCGGCGGCTCGGCCGGCGCCGTGCTCGCGAGCCGGCTATCCGAGGACGCGGCCGCGTCCGTGTGCCTGGTCGAGGCCGGCGGCGCCGGCGACTCGGTGTTCATCCGCGCGCCGCTCGGCTTCGCCGCGTCGGCGCGGCTCGGCATGAACTCGCGGCACTACGAGTCCGAGCCGCAGCCGGGCCTCGGCGGGCGGCGCAGCTTCCAGCCGCGCGGCAAGACGCTCGGCGGCTCGTCGGCGATCAACGCGATGGTCTACACGCGCGGCAACCCGCGCGACTACGACGCCTGGGCCGCCGCCGGCAACCCGGGCTGGTCCTTCGCCGACGTGCTGCCTTACTTCCGCCGCGCCGAGCACAGCGAATGCTTCGGCGAGACCGAGTTCCACGGCGGCGCCGGGCCGCTCAACGTCGCCTGGCTGCGCAGCCCGAGCCCGCTCGGCGAGGCCTTTCTGCGCGCGTGCGAGCAGGCCGGCGTGCCGCGCAACCCCGACTACAACGGGGCCACGCAGTTCGGCGCGTCGCCGGCCCAGGTTACGCAGCGCGACGGCGAGCGCCACAGCGCCGCGGCCGCCTACCTCGACCCCTACCGCCGCCGCGCCAACCTCACGGTGCTGACCGAGACGCAGACGCTGCGCATCGGCTTCGAGGGCCGGCGCGCGACCGGCGTCGAGGTCCGCGACGCACACGGCCAGCGCCGCCTGCACGCGCGCCGCGAGGTCATTGTCAGCGCCGGCGCCTACGGCTCGCCGCAGCTGCTGATGCTCTCGGGCGTCGGCCCGCAGGCCGAGCTGCAGGCGCATGGCATCGCCGTGCAGCACGAACTGCGCGGCGTCGGCGCCAATCTGCACGACCACCCGACCTCGGTGCTGATCTGGCGCAGCGCGCGGCGCGACGCGACGCTGGGCCTGTCGCCGGGCGGCGGCCTCGACATGCTGCGCGCCGTGCGGCAGTGGCGGCGCGAGCGCCGCGGCTGGCTCACGACCAACGTCGCCGAGGTCCAGGCCTTCGTCTCGACCGAGGGCCGGCCCGACTACCCCGACATCCAGCTCGCGCTGTGCACGGCGATCGTCGACGACCATACGCGCAAGGCGCATTGGGGCCATGGCTACACCGTCCACGCGACGCTGATGCGGCCGTACAGCCGCGGCCGCCTGACGCTGCGCAGCGCCGACCCGGACGCCGCCCCGCGCATCGACGCGGCGCTGCTCAGCGACCCGCGCGACGTCGACGCGCTCGCGGCCGGCATGCGCCTCGCCCACGGCATCGGCCAGCAGTCGGCGCTGAGCCCCTACCGCGGCGCGATGCTCTACCCGTTCGAGCGCGACGAGCGCGCGGCCGTCGAGGCCTTTCTCGCGCGCCATTCCGACACCGAGTACCACCCGGTCGGCACCTGCCGCATGGGCCCCGCGCAGGACCCCGACGCGGTCGTCGACGCGAGCCTGCGCGTGCACGGCCTCGAGGGCCTGCGCGTCGTCGACGCGTCGGTGATGCCGCAGGTCGTCAGCGGCAATACCAACGCGCCGACGATCATGATCGCCGAGAAGGCCGCGGACCTGATCCGGCGCGGCTGAGGCGGGCGCGGCAGCGCGCGGCATCGGTTAGGCTCCGGCCATGCCGCGCCTGACCCAGCTCCTCGTGATCGACCCGCAGAACGATTTCTGCGACCTGCCCGCGGCGGCCGGCCGCGCCCCGGCGCTGCCGGTCGCCGGCGCCGACGCCGACCTGCGGCGCGTCGCCGCGCTGATCGACGCGGCCGGCGCCGCGATCGACGCGATCACGGTCACGCTCGACACGCACCAGCGCGTCGACATCGCCCACCCGCCGTTCTGGCAACAGGCCGACGGCAGCGAGGTCGCGCCGTTCACGACGATCACGGCCGCGCAGCTGCGCGCGGGCGCCTTCCGGCCGCGCGACCCGGCCGCCCTGCCGCGCGCGCAAGCCTACGTCGACGCGCTCGAGGCGCGCGGCCGCTACACGCTGATGGTCTGGCCCGTGCATTGCGAGATCGGCGGCTGGGGCCAGCAGGTCCACGCCGGGCTCGCCGCGGCCTGCGCGCGCTGGACCGCCGCCCAGGGCCGACGCGTCGTCGAGGTCACGAAGGGCGAGAACCCCTGGACCGAGCATTACAGCGCCGTGCAGGCCGAGGTGCCGCTCGCCGGCGACGCCGGGACGCAGCTCAACACGGCGCTGATCGCCGCGCTCGACCGCGCCGAGCTGCTCCTGATCGCCGGCGAGGCCGGCAGCCATTGCGTGCGCGCGACGACCGAGCACATCGTCGACCACCTGCCCGGCGGCCGCCTCGAGCGCGTCGTGCTGCTGACCGACTGCATGAGCCCGGTGCCCGGCTTCGAGGCCCAGCAGCGCGACTTCCTCGCGGCGATGCAGGCGCGCGGCGTGCGCCTGACGACGGCCGCCGAGGCGCTGGCGCTGCTGCAGGCCCGCTGACAAGCCCGGCGCCGCCGTGCCGCGACAATCGCCCCATGACCCCGATCATCCGCAGCCTGCTCGAGACCGACCTCTACAAGTTCTCGATGTGGCAGGCCATGCTGCACCGCCACCCGCAGGCGCACGCCGAATACCGCTTCGCGTGCCGCAACGAGCCCGCGTTCCCGCTCGCCGAGCTGATCCCCGGGATCGACGCGCAGCTCGACCACCTGTGCTCGCTCGCGTTCACCGAGGACGAGCTCGCCTACCTCGCCGGCCTGCGCTACATCAAGTCCGACTTCGTCGACTTCCTGCGCATCTTCCGCTTCCAGCGCCGCTTCGTCGAGGTGCGCGCGGCCGGTACGGGGCTCGAGATCGTCGCGCGCGGCCCGCAGGTCCACGTGATGGCCTTCGAGGTCTTCGTGCTCGCGATCGTCAACGAGCTCTACTTCCGCCGCTTCGACCCGGCCGCCGCGCTCGCCGAGGGCCGTGCGCGCCTGCAGGCCAAGATCGCCCAGGTGCGCGCGTTCGGCGCCGAGCCGCCGCGGCGCCACCCCTTCGAGTTCTTCGACTTCGGCCTGCGCCGGCGCTTCTCGGGCGCCTGGCACGAGGAGGTCGTCGCGACGCTGCAGCGCGAGCTGCCGGGCATCTTCCGCGGCACGTCCAACGTCTATATCGCGCGCAGGCTCGGCCTCGTCGCGATCGGCACGATGGCGCACGAGTACCTGCAGACCTACCAGGCGCTCAACGTGCGGCTGCGCGACTTCCAGAAGCACGCGCTCGAGAACTGGGTCCAGGAGTACCGCGGCGACCTCGGCATCGCGCTGACCGACGTGGTCGGCATGGACGCCTTCCTCGCCGACTTCGACCTCTACTTCGCGAAGCTCTTCGACGGCCTGCGCCACGACTCGGGCGACCCGGTCGTGTGGGGCGAGAAGGCGCTCGCCCATTACGAGAAGCTGCGCATCAACGCGAACACCAAGCGCCTGGTGTTCTCCGACGGCCTCAAGCTCGAGACCGCGTTCGCGCTGTACCGCCATTTCGCCGACCGCACCCAGCTCGGCTTCGGCATCGGCACCTCGCTGAGCAACGACGTGGGCCTGCAGCCGATCAATATCGTGATGAAGCTCGTCGTCTGCAACGGCCAGGCCGTCGCGAAGCTCTCCGATTCGCCGGGCAAGACCATGTGCACCGACGAGACCTTCCTCGCCTACCTGCGCCAGGTCTTCGGGGTCAAGGCATGAGGCGCGCGCGCCTGCGTCGGCTCGCGCCGCACGCGCTGAGCGCCTTGGCCGCCCTGAGCGTCTGCGCGCCGCCGCCGGCCGCAGCCGACCCGGTGCCGGCCTCGGCGCTGCCGTTCACCGGCGATGTCGGCCTCGGCGTGTCGACGACGCTGCCCGCGCCGCGCGGCGCACGCACGCGCGTCGATGCGATCCCCTATCTCGACATCGAGGCCGGCCGCATGTTCGTGCGCGTCGACACCTTCGGCCTGAAGACGCTCGCGCTCGGCGACGGCACGCTCGACCTGGTCGGCCAGTACCGCACCGACGGCTACACGGGCCCGGGGCTCGCGAGCCGCGCCGACGCCGTGCCGCTGGGCTTGGGCACGCTGCAGGTCACGCCCTGGGGCGGCGTGCTCGTCAACGCGCTGCACGACTTCGGCGCGTCGCGCGGCCAGCTGTTCGAGGCCAGCTACTTCCCCGAGTTCGACTTCGGGCCCCTGAGCCTGAACCCCGAGATCGGCGTCGAATGGCAGTCGGCCAACTACACGCGCTATTACTTCGGCGCGAACCGGGCCGCGACCAGCCCGGTCGCGGGGCTGCTCGCGCAGCTCCAGATCAGCGGCCCCTGGTATCTGACCGCCTACGCCCACGCGACCTGGCTCGACAGCGGCATGCGCCGCGGCGCGACGACGGCGCTGCGCGCGCGCACCTTCAGCGACTTCGTCGCGCTGTCCTACCGCTTCTGACGCTGCCAAGGGCCGGGCGCCGGCGGCGCTCAGGCCATCAGTTCGCGCAGCGGCAGGTAGCCGACCGTATCGCCGGGCGCGATCGCCTGGTGCGGCGGGTTGTCGACGAGGCCGTCGCCCCACACGGCCGAGGTCAGCACACCCGAGCCCTGGTTCGCGAACAGCTCGACGCCGCCGGCCTCGTTCAGGCGCACGCGCAGGAACTCGCGGCGCGCGTCGGGACGCGGCCACGCGAAGTCGGCGCGCAGCGCGTAGCGCGTCGGCGCGAGCTTGGTCGCGCCGAGCAGGCGCAGCAGCAGCGGGCGCACGAGCATCACGAAGGTGATCAGGCTCGACACCGGGTTGCCGGGCAGGCCGACGAAGCAGGCGTCGCCGACGCGACCGAAGGCGAGCGGCTTGCCGGGCTTGATCGCGACGCGCCAGAGCTCGAGACGGCCCTCGGCCTCGACGGCCGGGCGCAGGTGGTCTTCCTCGCCGACCGAAACGCCGCCCGAGGTCACGATCACGTCGGCGCGCGCCGCGGCGTCGCGCAGCGCCGCGCGCGTCGCGTCGAGGCGGTCGGGCACGATGCCGAGGTCGACGACCGCGCAGCCGAGGCCCTCGAGCAGCGCGCGCAGCGTGTAGCGGTTCGAGTTGTAGATTGCGCCGGGCTTGAGCGGCTCGCCCGGCATCTGGAGTTCGTCGCCGGTCGAGAACAGCGCGACGCGCAGCGGCTGCGCGACGTCGAGCTGCGCCGCGCCGACCGTCGCCGCGAGACCCAGCGAAGCCGCGTCGAGCCGGTGGCCCGCCGCGAGCACGGTGCTGCCCGCGCGCACGTCCTCGCCGCGGCGGCGCACATGCTGGCCCGGCCGCGGCGCGACGCTCACGCGCACGCCCGCGTCGTCGACCTCGCAATGCTCCTGCATCACGACGATGTCGGCGCCCACGGGCACCGGCGCGCCGGTGAAGATGCGCGCGCAGGTGCCGGCCGCGAGCGGCTGCGGCAGGCTGCCGGCCGGCACGCGCTGGCTGACCGGGAGCGCTTGCCCTGCATCGAGGTCCGCGAAGCGCAGCGCGTAGCCGTCCATCGCCGAGTTGTCGAGCGGCGGCACGTCGAGCGTCGAGACCAGGTCGGCCGCGAGCACGCGGCCCAGGCACGCGGCCGTCGGCCGCGTCTCGACGCGGCCGAGCGGCGCGACCGCGCCGAGCAGGCGCTCGAGCGCGGCCTCGAAGGAAAGCAGTTCAGACATGCGTGCGAATGTACTGCTTGACGCGTTCGACGTCGGCGGGCAGCACATTCACGCGGCGCGGCAGCGCCTCGAGTTCCTCGAGCCCGGCCGGGCGCGGCGGCTCGACGCCGACGGCCTCGCGGATCGTCGCGGCGAACTTCGCGGGCAGCGCGGTCTCGAGCACGAGCATGGTCGTGCCGGGCTCGTGGGTCTCGAGCGCGACCTTGAGGCCGTCGGCCGTGTGCGGGTCGATCAGCACGCCGTGGGCGTCCCAGCAGGACTTGATCGTCGCGAGCCGGTCGGCGTGGGTCGAGCGGCCCGACGCGAAGCCGAAGTCGGCCTGGATGCGCGCATGCGTGGCCGCGTCGAGCTCGAAGCCGCCGCCCGCGAACAGCGTGCGCGTGCGCGCCGCGTCGCGTCCGACCAGGTCGAACACGAAGCGCTCGAAGTTGCTCGCCTTGGAAATGTCCATCGACGGGCTCGAGGTCTCGCGGGTCTCGGCGGCCGGGCGCGGCCGGTAGCGGCCGGTGCGGAAGAACTCGTCGAGCACGTCGTTCTCGTTCGTCGCGACGACGAGGCGCGCGATCGGCAGGCCCATCATGCGCGCGACATGGCCGGCGCAGACGTTGCCGAAGTTGCCCGAGGGGACGCAGAAAGAGACCCGCGGCCACTCAGCGAGGTCCGACGGCGCCGGGCCGCCCCAAGCCGGAGCGGCCCCCTCGGGGGGCGGCGAAGCGAAGCGCAGACCGGGGGCCTGGTCAATGGCCTGGAAGTAGCCGGCGAAGTAATAGACCACCTGCGCGAGCAGGCGCGCCCAGTTGATCGAGTTGACCGTGCCGATGCGCAGCTCGCGCTTGAACGCGAGGTCGCTGGAGACCGCCTTGACGATGTCCTGGCAGTCGTCGAACACGCCGTCGACCGCGAGGTTGTGGATGTTCGCGTCCTGCAGGCTGAACATCTGCGCCTGCTGGAACGGGCTCATGCGGCCGTTCGGCGAGAGCATGAACACGTTGACGCCCTGCTTGCCGCGCATCGCGTACTCGGCCGCGCTGCCGGTGTCGCCGCTCGTCGCGCCGAGGATGTTCAGGGTCTCGCCGCGGCGCGCGAGCTCGTACTCGAACAGCTGGCCGAGCAGTTGCATCGCCATGTCCTTGAACGCGAGCGTCGGCCCGTTCGACAGCGCCTCGAGCGCGATGCCGTCGCCGAGCGGCTTCAGCGGCACGATCTCCGCCGTGCCGAAGACCTCGGCCGTGTAGGTGCGCGCGGAGATCGCGCGCAGGTCGGCGGCCGGGATGTCGTCGATGTACAGCGCGAGGATCTCGAACGCGAGCTCGGCGTAGCTCAAGCCACGCCAGCGCGCGAGCGTCGCCGCGTCGATGCGCGGGTAGGCCTCGGGCAGGTAGAGGCCGCCGTCGGGCGCGAGGCCCTCGAGCAGGATCTCGCTGAAACGGCGCGGCGTCGCGTCGCCGCGGGTGCTCAGGTACTTCACGCGAGCTCTTCCTTGCGCAGCTTGACGATGGGGGCGAGCACGGTCGCGAGCGCCTGCATCTTGGCGAGCGCCTCGTTCATGCGGCCCTCGCGCGTCTCGTGGGTCAGGATCACGAGGTCGGTCTGCCGCTCGCCTTCGGCGGACTCTCGCTGCAGCACCGCGTCGATCGAGATGTCGTGCTCGGCGAGGATGGTCGTGATGCTCGACAGCACGCCGGCCTCGTCGGCCACCTGCAGGCGCAGGTAGAAGCTCGTCTGCACCGCGTCCATCGGCAGGATCGGCGTGTCGCTGATCGCGTCGGGGCGGAACGCGAGGTGGGGCACGCGGTGCTCGGGGTCGGCCGTGGCGAGGCGCGTGATGTCGACGAGGTCGGCGACGACGGCCGAGGCGGTCGGCTCGGCGCCCGCGCCCTTGCCGTAGTAAAGCGTCGTGCCGACCGCGTCGGCCTGGACGACGACCGCGTTCATCGCGCCCTCGACGTTCGCGATCAGGCGGTTCGCCGGGATCAGCGTCGGGTGCACGCGCAGCTCGATGCCCCCCGCGCCGCCAGGCGCGGCTTTGAGATCGTCGCGGCGCCGCGCGATGCCGAGCAGCTTGATGCGGTAGCCGAGCTGCTCGGCGTACTTGATGTCGGCGGCCTGCAGCTTGGTGATGCCCTCGACATGGGCGCGGTCGAACTGCACGGGGATGCCGAACGCGATCGCCGACATGATCGTCGCCTTGTGCGCGGCGTCGACGCCCTCGATGTCGAAGGTCGGGTCGGCTTCGGCGTAGCCGAGGCGCTGGGCCTCCTTGAGCACGACGCCGAAATCCAGGCCCTTGCCGCGCATCTCCGACAGGATGAAGTTGGTCGTGCCGTTGATGATGCCGGCGATCCACTCGATGCGGTTCGCGGTCAGGCCCTCGCGCAGCGCCTTGATGATCGGGATGCCGCCGGCCACGGCGGCCTCGAACGCGACGACGACGCCCTTGGCGTGGGCGGCCGCGAAGATCTCGCTGCCGTGCACCGCGAGCAGCGCCTTGTTCGCCGTGACCACATGCTTGCCGGCCGCGATCGCGTCGAGCACGAGCGTGCGCGCGACGCCGTAGCCGCCGATCAGCTCGACGACGATGTCGATCTCGGGGTTCGCGATGATCTCGCGCGCGTCGGCGAACACCGGGCAGGCGTCGCCGACGATCTTGCGCGCGCGCTCGACGTCGAGGTCGGCGACCGCGGCGATCTCGATCGCGCGGCCCGCACGGCCACGGATCTCGTCCTGGTTGCGGCGCAGCACGTTGAAGGTGCCGCCACCGACGGTGCCGATGCCGAGGAGGCCGACTTTGATTGCTTGCATGGCTGAGACTTAGGAAGTGGCGGGTTAGCTGGCGTGACGCTTGCGGTAGCCGCCGAGGAAGCGCTCGATGCGGCCGATCGCCTCGCGCAGGTCGTCGACGTTGGGCAGGAACACGAGGCGGAAATGGTCGGGCGCGCCCCAGTTGAAGCCGGTGCCCTGGACGATCAGCACCTTCTCCTCGGCGAGCAGCTCGTAGGCGAACTGCTGGTCGTCGGCGATCGGGTAGAGCCTGGGGTCGAGGCGCGGGAACATGTACAGCGCGGCCTTGGGCTTGACGACGCTGACGCCGGGGATCTGCGTGAGCAGCTCGTAGGCGAGGTCGCGCTGGCGGCACAGCCGGCCGCCCGGCGCGACGAGGTCCTTGATGCTCTGGTAGCCGCCGAGCGCGGTCTGGATCGCGAGCTGGCCCGGCGTGTTCGAGCACAGGCGCAGCGAGGCCAGCATGTTCAGGCCCTCGATGTAGTCGCGCGCATGGCGCTTTTCGCCCGACACGACCATCCAGCCCGCGCGGTAGCCGCAGCTGCGGTAGTTCTTGGACAGGCCGTTGAAGGTCACGAACAGCACGTCGTCGGCGAGCGAGGCCATGCTCGTGTGGACGTTGCCGTCGTAGAGCGTCTTGTCGTAGATCTCGTCGGCCAGGATGATCAGCTCGTGCTGGCGCGCGATCTCGATGATCTCGAGCAGCACGCTGTTCGGGTAGAGCGCGCCGGTCGGGTTGTTCGGGTTGCAGACCATGATCGCCCGGGTCCGCGGCGTGATCTTCGCGCGGATGTCGGCGACGTCGGGCATCCAGTCGGCCTGCTCGTCGCAGACGTAGTGGACGGGCTTGCCGCCCGACAGGCCAACGACGGCCGTGTACAGCGGGAAGTCGGGCGCCGGGATCAGCACCTCGTCGCCGTCGTTGACGAGCGCGCTGATCGCCATCTGGATCAGCTCGGACGCGCCGTTGCCGAGGTAGACGTCGTCGACGCTGACGCCCTTGACGCCTTTCTCCTGGCTGTAGTGGACGATCGCCTTGCGCGGCGCGAACAGGCCCTTGGAATCCGTATAGCCGGACGCCGTGGACAGGTTGCGTATCATGTCCTGGACGATCTCGTCGGGCGGCTCGAGGCCGAAGGCCGCGACGTTGCCGATGTTCAGCTTGATGATCTTCTGCCCTTCCTCCTCCATCGCGCGCGCCTTGTCGAGCACGGGTCCGCGGATGTCGTAGGAGACGTTGGCCAGCTTGGCTGACTTGGCGATGGGCTTCAAGAGAGGGGCTCCGGCGAGTTCGAGGTTGGCGTGAGCCGACGGTTTTAACACAGGGGGCGCGGCGAGCGCCTCGCCCCAGACGAAGCGAAGCTCCATGAAATTTCAACTCGACCAGCAGCTCGGCGGCAATACCGTCTCGCGCGTCGAACCCGGTTGCGCGTGGGTCAACGGCCGGCCCTGGCAGCGCAGCGTGCTCGTGCCCTGGCAGGGCGACACGCAGGCCTGGGCGCCCACGCGCTTCGAGGACCTCGCGGCCGAGCATTTCGAGCAGATCCTCGCGCTCAGGCCCGAGCTCGTGATCCTCGGCAGCGGCGCGAAGCTGCGCTTCGTCCCGCCGGCGCTGTACCGTGGCCTGATCGGCGCGCGCATCGGCGTCGAGACCATGGACTTCGCGGCGGCCTGCCGCACCTACAACGTGCTCGCGGCCGAGGGGCGCGCGGTGCTCGCGGCGCTGCTGATCGAGGCCTGAGCGCCGCCAATGCGGCGGCCGGGGCGGGCAAAGCCTTTCCCCTTATAATGCTAGGCTATCGGCCGGACGTCAGGACCGATCCGGCCGACCTCGGGCCGGGCGGAACAGGCTGCAACCGGACGGAATTCACGCAATTCACGAAACGCCACATGACGCCAGCGCTCAACAAACCCCTCCCGGATATTGAAGCTCTTGCCACCGGCGGCACCAAGATCACGCCTCAGAGTTTCCAGGGTCGGTCGGTCGTACTCTACTTCTACCCGAAGGACCATACGCCGGGCTGCACGACCGAAGCCATGCAGTTCCGCGACCGCCACAAGGACTTCGTCAAGGCCGGCGCCGTCGTGTTCGGCGTGTCGCGCGACAACATGCTCTCGCACGAGAAGTTCAAGCAGGCGCTCGAACTTCCATTCGAGCTGATCGCCGACACCGAGGAAAAGCTCTGCCACATGTTCGGCGTGGTCAAGAACAAGATCATGTACGGCAAGAAGGTCAAGGGCATCGAGCGCTCGACCTTCCTGATCGACCCGAGCGGCGTGCTGCGCGCCGAGTGGCGCGGCATCAAGGTCGCCGGCCATGTCGACGAGGTCCTCAAGGCCGTCAAGGCGCTCCAGAAGGAAGCCGCTTGACGGCGTGATGACGCCGCGCACGCGCTGTTGCAAGCGCGTTGCACCAAGGGGCTTGCGGATGTGCATAATCGGCGCCATGCCCGAACGCAGTATCGAAGCTCCCGAACCGAAAAGCCGCACAAGGACTTGTGCGGCTTTTTGCTTTTCTGGGGGCGCGGCGGGCACCCTCCCCTGTCTGACCTCACTGCACACATGCCACTGCCCAAAGCCCCGAGCAAGCGCGCCAGTCGCCTAGAGTCCTCCGCCTTTGCCACCCAGTTGGCGGTCAGCAAACCGAAGGCCTCGACCAAAGCGTCGAGCCCGCGTCCCGATCCTTCCGACGACATCGCAGCGCCGCATGGTGCGCCGCTGCTCAAGCTCGCCGCGAGTTCGCCGGCCGCCGGCGCGCCGCTGCCGGCGCTGTACAAACCGGCCGTGCGCCCGGCCGTCAGCGCCGTGCCGCCGGTCGCCGCGCCCGCGGCGAGCGTCGCCGCGAAGTCCGCGCGCAAGCCCGTCAAGCGCGCGGCGCCGGGCGTCGCCAAGCTCTTCGTGCTCGACACCAACGTGCTGATGCACGACCCGATGAGCCTGTTCCGCTTCGAGGAACACGACGTCTACCTGCCGATGATCACGCTCGAGGAGCTCGACGGGCACAAGAAGGGCATGACCGAGGTCGCGCGCAACGTGCGCCAGGTCAGCCGCGAGCTCGACGCGCTCGCCGCCTCGCTCGCGAGCAGCAGCGTCGAGGAGATGAGCAAGGGCCTCGCGCTCGACGGCACCGGCCACCGCGAGGCTGGCGGCAAGCTGTTCTTCCAGACCCAGCTCGTCGAGATGCCGCTGCCCCAGGGCCTGCCGCAGGGCAAGGCCGACAACCAGATCCTCGGCGTCGTCCAGGCGCTCAAGAACCAATACCCGGGCCGCGAAGTCGTGCTGGTGTCCAAGGACATCAATATGCGCATCAAGGCCCGCGCGCTGGGCCTCGCGGCCGAGGACTACCGCAACGACAAGACGCTCGAGGACTCGGACCTGCTCTACAACGGCGTGCAGGCCCTGCCCGCCGACTTCTGGGAGCGCCATGGCAAGACCATGGAGAGCTGGAGCCAGGGCGGCACGACCTTCTACCGCATCAGCGGGCCGCTCGTGCCCTCGCTGCTGATCAACGAGTTCGTCTACCTCGAGGCGCCCGGCGCGACGCCGCTGTACGCGAAGGTGCTCGAGATCACCGGCAAGACCGCGGTGCTGCGCACGCTCAAGGACTACGGCAACCAGAAGCACAGCGTCTGGGGCGTGACGGCGCGCAACCGCGAGCAGAACTTCGCGCTGAACCTGCTGCTCGACCCCGAGTGCGACTTCGTCACCCTGACCGGCACGGCCGGCACCGGCAAGACCCTGCTCACGCTCGCGGCCGGCCTGTCGCAGGTGCTCGACGAGCGTCGCTACACCGAGATCATCGTCACGCGCGTGACCGTGCCGGTCGGCGAGGACATCGGCTTCCTGCCCGGCACCGAAGAGGAAAAGATGAGCCCCTGGATGGGCGCGCTCGACGACAACCTCGAGGTGCTCGCGCGCGGCGACACGACGGCCGGCGAATGGGGCCGCGCGGCGACCAACGACCTCGTGCGCAGCAAGATCAAGATCAAGAGCCTGAACTTCATGCGCGGGCGCACCTTCCTGAACAAGTTCGTGATCATCGACGAGGCGCAGAACCTCACGCCCAAGCAGATGAAGACGCTCGTCACGCGCGCGGGCCCGGGCACCAAGATCGTCTGCCTGGGCAATCTGTCGCAGATCGACACACCCTACCTGACCGAGGGCAGTTCGGGCCTGACCTACGCGGTCGACAAGTTCAAGGGCTGGGCCCATTCGGGCCATATCACGCTCGCGCGCGGCGAACGCTCGCGCCTCGCCGACTTCGCCTCGGACGTGCTGTGATGGGGGCGACGCTGTTCCGTGACGCTGTACGTATCCGATCTTGACGGCACCCTGCTGAACCGCGAGGCCGCGCTCTCGCCGGCGACGCGCGAGGGCCTCGCGCGCCTGCTCGACGAGGGCCTGCAGTTCACGGTCGCGAGCGCGCGCCACGTGGTCTCGATCCGCCAGATCGTCGCGGGCCTGCCGCTGCGCCTGCCCGTGATCTCGTCGAATGGCGCCTACCTGAGCGACGCGCTCACGGGCCGCCACGAGCTCGTCAACGCGATGGACCCGGCGCTCGCCGGCGCGCTGCACGAGCTCGTCGCGCGCCACGGCTTCGCGCCCTTCGTGCTCACGCATGGCCCCAAGGGCGACCAGCTGTTCTACGAGCGCATCGACAACGAGGGCCAGCGCCGCTTCGTCGAGGAGCGCCAGCGCAACGGCGACCCGCGGCTGCGCCACGCCGAGCGCATCGCCGACGTGCTCGGCGACCCGGCCGTGACCTTCATGGTGATCGGCGCGCACGCGCCGCTCGCGGCGCTGCGCGACGCGGTCGCCGAGCTCTGCGGCGACGCGGTCGAGATGCACCTCGCCGAGGACCTCTACATGCCGGGCTGGCCCTGGCTTAACATCCACGACCGGCGCGCGAGCAAGGCCCAGGCGATCCGCACGCTGGCCCAGCGCTACGGCCTCGCCGAGCGCGAGCTCGTCGCGTTCGGCGACCATGTGAACGACCTCAGCATGCTGCGCGCGGCCGACCGCGCGATCGCGGTCGGCAACGCGATCGAGGCGGTGCGCGCGAGCGCGCACCACGTGATCGGCGACCACACCGAGGACAGCGTACTGCGCTTCCTCGAAGCGGATTTCAAAGCCGCCCCTCGCCCAGCCCCGCGGCGCTGAACGCGCACGGGGCTGGTCGGTCCCCCGAGGGGACGACGGCGCCTGCGGCGTCGAGCCGCTGGCGCCGCCCGGGGGGGCCGGCTTGGGGCGGCCCGGCGCTCGGCCCGAAGGCCCTCCGCTATCAGGCAGCGGGTTTGGCCAGCTGGCCGAGCAGGCCGCCGAGGCTGCCGAGGTCGGGCAGCTGGCCGTTCGGCGACAGGTGGTCGACGATATGCGGCAGCCATTGGCTCAGCTGCGCGCTCGCGACCTCCGGCGTCGTGCCCGCGTGCTGGGCGAGCTGGGCGATCAGGCCGCCCGCGCCGCCGAGCGCCTGATTGATCTCGTCGGGCGAGATCTGCCGGTTCGTCTCGGCCGACAGCCACGACGCGACATGGTCGCCGAGGCCGTTGGCCTGGAGCTGCTGGAGCACGCCGCCGAGGCCGCCCTGGACCGAGCCGCTGCCCAGCACCGTGCTGATCATGCCGACCCACGGCGAGCCGGCCTGCGCCTGCTGACCGCCCATCGCCTGCGACGCCGCGCCGAGCAGCGAATCCAACAATCCCATCGAGAACTCCTTGGTGTTGATAATGATGCAGCCGGCCTGGCCGCCCGCGGATGCTAGTCCTCCGCGAGCCCATGCGGCGTGACGGCCGCGTGCGGCGTGTCGTCGCGCAGCTGCGCGAAGATGAAGGCCGCGAGCATCGCCATCAGCCCGACCGACACGAAGGTCCAGTGGAACGCGGGCATCAGGTCGACGCCCTGGGTCGAGCGGCCGACCGGTACGCCCGAGTACAGCAGCAGGAACAGGCTCGAGCTCGCGACGCCGAGGCTCATCGACAGCTGCATCACGACGGTCAGCAGGCTGTTGCCGCTGCTCGCGCGCGGCGCGTCGAGCGCGCCCAGCGTCAGCGTGTTCATGGCCGTGAACTGCAGCGAGTTGAAGACGCCGTAGACGATCAGCTGGGCGCCGAGCCGCCACGGCGACGCGTCGCGCTCGATCAGCGCGAAGCTCGCGATCAGCGCGCCGACGAGCACGGTGTTCCAGACCAGCACGCGGCGGTAGCCGACGCGCTGGATCAGCTGGGTCGCAAGCGTCTTGGTCAGCATCGCGCCGACGACCGAGGGCACCATGAACAGGCCGGCCGTGCTCGGCGCAAGACCGAGGCCCAGCTGCAGGAACAGCGGCATCAGGAACGGCGTCGCACCGCTGCCCAGGCGCGCGAACACATTGCCGAGCAGGCCGATGCGGTAGTTCGGGATCGTGAACAGCGAGAGCTCGAACAGCGGCCGCGGCGTGCGCGCCGCGTGCAGCCAGTAGGCCGCGAGCAGCGCCGCACCGGCCGCCAGGCTCATCACCGAGATCGCCGTCGACACCATGTGCTCGCCCAAGCCCTGGAGCGCGAGCGAGCTCAGCACGAGGCCGCCGCTGAACAGCGCGAAGCCGGCCCAGTCGAACGCGTAGGCCGCGATGCCGCGGATCTGCGGCATGAAGCGCAGCGCCGCGAGCACGCCGACCGCGCCGACCGGCAGGTTGATCAGGAAGATCCAGTGCCAGGACAGGTACTCGGACAGGAAGCCGCCGAGCGCCGGGCCCAGCAGCGGGCCGACCAGGCTCGGGATCGCGATGAAGCTCATGACCGGCAGGAAGGCGTCGCCGGGGAACGCGCGCAGCACCGCGAGGCGCCCGACCGGCACGAGCATCGCGCCGCCGACGCCCTGCAGCACGCGCGCGGCGACCAGCAGGCGCAGGCTCGGGCTCCACGCGCAGGCGGCCGAGCCCGCGCTGAACAGCACGATCGCGAGCACGAACACGCGGCGCGTGCCGAAGCGGTCGCCAAGCCAGCCCGAGGCCGGGATCAGCATCGCGACCGTGAGCAGGTAGGCGACGACGGCGCCCTGCATGCGCAGCGGGCTCTCGCCGAGCGCGGCGGCCATGCTCGGCAGCGCCGTGTTCAGGATCGTCACGTCGAGCGCCTGCATGAAAAAGCCGACTGCGACGACCCAGGGCAGGAAACGGCGCGTCGCCGGGTCGAGGGTGACGAGCGGGGCATCGGACGGCATGGCCCGCCGATTCTCGCGGCCAGCCCGGCCCGTGACGGCGTGGAACCGGCCCCGCGGACAAAAAAAAGCCCACCCAGCTTGGCTTGGGGTGGGCTCGATAAAGTCTGTAACGACTTGAGGATTCACGAGCAGCGGCACTCAATCGCTGCAGGCCGTAGCATGCGCCCGCCCCCCGCCGGACGCCAAGGAACTTGTTCACGCTCTGACACGACTTTTGGATCCTGCCGCCCGGGCACGGGACGGACGTCGCGGCCGCTTTGTGGTCCAATAGCGCCTGGCCTGTAAAACCAAGGACTTACCCGCGGTTCTTACCGGCTTTACGCGCTCTTGGCTTGACGCTTTGTTCGGCAGCCCCGTAGATTGCGCCCCGAACGTCATGCCCATCCAGCGACAACAGCCCTTCTCTGCCCTTGCCCTGCTCGTCCGGCCCCAGGCCTGGCTGTGCGGTCTGTGCGCGGCCGGCTGCCTGCTCGCCCAGGCGCAGACGGGCGCGGCCCAGCCGCCCGCCGGCATGGTCACCGGCGCCTACGGCCAGAGCCTGATGCACGCGGCCGCCGACAAGCCGGCCGCCGCCGCGACGCCGGCCGCCACGGGCGGTAGCGCCGACGCGGTCAGCCGCTTCCTCGCCGACAAGGGCCTGCTCGTCAAGGCGCAGGCTGGCGGCGACGGCCGTCTGCTCGACTCGGTGCGCGACTCGGCGTCCGAGCTCGTGCTGTCGGCGATGAACTTCCTCGGCGTGCGTTACACGCACGGCGGTAACTCGATCGAGAACGGCTTCGACTGCAGCGGCTTCACGCGCTACATCTTCGAAAAGAGCCTGGGCCTCGTGCTGCCGCGCCGCGCCGACGAGCAGGCGCGCCTCTCGAGCCTGCTGCCGATCAAGCAGACCGACCTCAAGCCCGGCGACCTGGTGTTCTTCAACACCATGCGCGCGACCTTCTCCCACGTCGGCATCTACGTCGGCGAGGGCAAGTTCATCCACGCGCCGCGCACCGGCGCGGCGATCCGCGTCGAGGACATGCGCGACGCCTACTGGGCCAAGCGCTTCACCGGCGCACGCCGCGCGGTCGAGGCCGACGCCGCGGCGCCCGAGCAGGACGCCGGCGTCCGCTGACCCGCTTCATTCGACGAAGGCGGCGCGGTCGTCCGGCGCGACCTCGCGCGTCAACAGGTCCCGGTAAAAGCCGCTGCGGCGCAGCTCGGCACCGGCGTCGCGCAGGCGCGCGCGGCAGGCCTTGGGCAGGCGGCGGCTGACGTAGAAACCCTCGTCGGTGGGTTCGGCGAGTTGGGCGTCGACGATGCGCACCATGCCGACGTGGCCTTCGTCGGCGAGCGTCGGGGAGAAGAACACCGGCGGGCCGAAGATCGCGTCCGCGCGGTGCGCCTTGAGCATGCGCACGGCGGCGAGGTGGTCGCCGACGATCTCGAGCCGGCCCGCCTGCTGGAGCGCGGCGCGGATGCGGGCCCAGCGCGCGCCGAATTCCTGGCTGCGCACCACGATCACGCGCAGGTCGCTCGCGAGCATGGCCGCCTCGGAGTCGGGGACCCGGGCGGCGTCCTTGCGCAGGATCAGCATCGCCTTCATGCGGCCCATCACGACGAGTTCAGCGTAGGCGTCGCGCTCGGACGCGCGCGTTGCCATCGGCACGACGTCGACGTTGCCGCCGCGCAGCTCGGAGAACGCACGCACGCGCGGCATCCATTGCTGGGCCATCTCGACCCGTGCACGCCGGCCCCATTCGGCCACCAGGGCGTCGAGCACATGCCGGGCCGGCGTCGTATCGACCTGGCGCGCGTCCGGCATCGACGACATCGCGACGCGCAGCGGCCCCGCGCAGGGCGGTCCGGGCGCGGCGACGCCGAGGCGCGGGGCGCAAATCAGAAGTGCGGCGCAGAGCGCCGAGGCGCGTAGCATCGGGTGATGATAGGGGGCGGCGGCGGCGCGACGCGCGCCGATGCCGAGCCGAAAAACACTCGAAAGGCCGTCGCAAGCGAGCCGTTCGACGCGGCTCAGCCTGCGCGTGCGGGCGCGACCGTCGCGCCCTCGACGCGGTGCTTCGCGAGGCTCGCCGCGACGAAGCCGCTGCGCTTCATCGCCTCGACGAAGTCGCCGAGCCAGGCCTGCGCGTCGGCACGGCCCTTGGGCACGGCCATCGCCTGCTCGATTGCCATGAAGCGGCCCGGCAGCAGGCGCAGCGCGGGCGCAGCACCGCCGGCCGCCGCGAGCCGGCGCATGTCCGCCTCGAGCTGCTGCTTGACGCCGGCCGCGACCTCGTAATGCTCGGCGAGGAACAGGTCCGTGACGGCCGGCGAGGTCGGCGCGCGCACGAGGCTCGCGTGCGCGATCGCGCGCGTCAGGTAGAGGTCGTAGGCGCTGCCGCGGCCGACGACGATGCGCGTGCCCGCGCGGTCGACCTCCTCGTTGCGCTGCAGCGGCGAATCGGCGCGCACGAGGTAGGCGCCCTCGATGATCACGTAGGGCGCCGTGTAGTCCATGTCGGCGCCGCGCACCGGGTCGATCGCGACGAACGCGAGGTCGACCGTCCGCGCCTTGACGGCCTCGACGACCTTGCCGGCCGCGTCGAACTCGATCAGCTCGAGCGCGAGCCCGAGGCGCTGCGCGGCCTCGCGCGCGAGGTCGACCGACACGCCGAGCGGCGCGCCCGGGCGCTCGCCGCGGCACGCGAGGATCGGGTTGCCGAGGTTGATCGCCGCGCGCAACCGGCCCGTCGCGCCGAGCTCGGCCGCGGCCGCGCCGCGCAGCGCGTCGGGGCCGCCGCCGCCCGCGTCGGCGCCGGCCGGCAACAACAGCGAGGCGAGGCCCGCCGCGCACAGCTGGCGGCGGTCCGGGTGGTGGGGGAAACGGCCACTCGTCAACATCGCAGGCTCCTCGGGAGCCTGGAGTGTGCCGGCCGCGGCGCCGCTGTCAACCGCAGCGCCGCGACGCCGCGACAGGCTCAGCCGGCGCGCTTCGCGACGAGCGTCAGGATGTCGTAGCTCGCGACGAGCTCGCCGCGCTGGTTCATGACCTGCACGTCCCAGGCGACGACGCCTTGCGGCGGCTGGTCGGGCCGCTTATTCGACGATTCAGCGCGGTCGATCCGCCGCTTGCACGTCAGGCGCGCCTGGATCGTGTCGCCGATCGCGACCGGGTTCACGAAGCGCAGCGTGTCGATCCCGTAGTTCGCGAGCACCGGGCCCGGCGCCGGCGACACGAACAGCCCGGCCGCCGCCGACAGCACGAAATAGCCATGCGCGATGCGCTGGCCGAACTGCGTGTCCTTCGCGGCGATCGCGTCGAAGTGCATGTAGAAGTAGTCGCCCGAAACGCCGCCGAAGTTCACGATGTCGGCCTCGGACACCGTGCGCCGATGCGTGAGCAACGAGTCGCCGACCGCGACGTCCTCGAAATGCTTGCGGAACGGATGGACCGCCTCCTCGCGCACCGCCGCGCCGCGCTGGTACTCGCCGGTGATCGCCGTGAGCATGGTCGGCGAGCCCTGCACCGCGCAGCGCTGCAGGTAATGCTTGACGGCGCGGATGCCGCCGAGCTCCTCGCCGCCGCCCGCGCGGCCCGGGCCGCCATGCTTGAGCGCGGGCATCGGCGAGCCATGGCCGGTCGACTCCTTCGCGGCCTCGCGGTCGAGCACGTGGATGCGGCCGTGCAGCGCGCCTGCGTGCAGCACGGCCTGGGCGGCGAGCGCCGGCGTGTGCGTGACGACCGAGGCGACGAGGCTGCCGCGGCCCTTGGCCGCGAGCGCGAGCGCGGCGTCGAAGTCCTCGTAGGGCATCAGCGTCGACACCGGGCCGAAGGCCTCGAGCGCGTGGACGCGCTCGTTCGCGAAGCCGTCGCGGCACAGCAGCAGGGTCGGCGCGAAGAACGCGCCTTCGGCGACGCCGTCGCCGAGCGGCGCGAAGCCGTCGCGCGCCGACAGCAGCACCTCCAGGCCCTCGCTCAATTGCGCGACGCGCTCGCTCACGTCGCGTTGCTGCTCGGCGGACGCGAGCGCGCCCATGCGCACGCCTTCGACGCCCGGGTCGCCGACCTTGATCGCGGCGAGCCGCGCGCGCAGCTTCCCGGCGACCGCGTCGAGGTGGCGCGCGGGCACGATAGCGCGGCGGATCGCCGTGCATTTCTGGCCGGCCTTGGCGCTCATCTCGCGCGCGACCTCGCGCACGAAGAGCTCGAACTCGGGGTCGTCGGGCGTCACGTCGGGCGCGAGGATCGCGCAGTTCAGGCTGTCGGCCTCGGCGTTGAACGGCACGCTGCGCGCAACGAGGTTGCGGTTCACGCGCAGGCGCGCGGCCGTGTCGGCCGATCCCGTGAACGTGACGACGTCGGTCTCCTCGAGGCGGTCGAGCAGGTCGCCCGAGCTGCCGACGACGAGCTGCAGCGCCCCCGCGGGCAACAGGCCCGACTCGCGCATCAGGCGCACGCAGGCCTCGGCCACGTAGCTCGTGCTGCTCGCGGGCTTGACGATCGCGGGCATGCCCGCGATGAAGCTCGGCGCGAACTTCTCGAGCATGCCCCAGATCGGGAAGTTGAACGCGTTGATATGGACCGCGACGCCGCGCTTGGGCACGAGCACATGCGAGCCGAGGAACTGGCCCTCGCGGCCCAGCGCGACGGCCGGGCCCTCGTGCGCGACATTGCTCGACGGCAGCTCGCGCCGGCCCGTGCTCGCGTACGCGTACAGCGTGCCGATGCCGCCCTCGACGTCGATCCAGGAGTCGGCGCGCGTCGCGCCGGTATGCGCCGAGATCGCGTAGAGCTGCTCCTTGCGCTCCATCAGCCAGGCCGCGAGCGCCTTGAGCCGCGCGGCGCGCTGCTGGAAGTCGAGCGCGAGCAGCGCGGGCAGAGCCGTGCCGCGCGCGTAGTGCAGCGCCGCGCCGAAGTCGGGCGCCTCGGCGTGCAGGTGCGCGACCGGGCGGCCGTTGACGGCGCTGCGCAGCAGCGCGGCCGGCGCGGCGCCGACCCAGCGGTCGGCGATCAGGCTCTGGAGCGTGGGGGTGGACGTGTTCATGCGGTGGTCTTGGTGGGGGTCGCGACGGCGTGCAGGCCGCCGAAGAACAGGTCGGCGACGATGGTCGCGATCGCGTCGTGGCTGAGCTCGCCGTCGGGGCGCAGCCAGGTGAAGGTCCAGTTGATCATGCCGAACAGCAGCATGGTCAGCGGCTTGTCGAGCCGCGCGGTCGCGAGCTCGGGGCGCACGGCGCGCAGCGCGTCGGCGAACGCGGCGACGACGCCGCGCTCGAGCGCAAGCAGGCGCTCGCGCTCGGGCTCGGGCAGGAAGCGCAGGTCCTCGGTCAGCACGCGGTGCTCGTGCTGGGCCTGGCCGTAGCCGGCGACGAAGCGCTCGATCAGCGCGCGCAGCTTCGCGTCGGGGCCCAGGCCCGCGGCGTCGACCTCGGCGACGAGCGTCGCGAGCTCGGCGAGGCGCTGTTCGCAGATCTGCACGAGCAGCTGCTGCTTGTCGCGCACATAGTGGTAGAGCGTCGGTTTCGTGACCGCGCAGGCCTCGGCGACCTCGTTCATCGAGGCCGCCGCGAAACCCTTGAGCGCGAACAGGCGCGCGGCGGCGGCGAGGATCTGCGCGCGCGTCGCGTCGTAGTCGGGGGCGCGGGGGCGGGCCATGTCTTCTCTTCAGCGCTCGTCGAAGGAGACGACCACGCGCTCGGTCAGCGGGTGGGCCTGGCAGGACAGCACGAAGCCGGCGGCGACCTCGTCGCGGTCGAGCGCGAAGTTGCGGTCCATGCGCACCCGGCCCTCGAGCACCTTGCAGCGGCAGGTCGAGCACACGCCGCTGCGGCACGAGAACGGCAGCTCGAGGCCCGCGCGCAGCGCCGCGTCGAGCAGGCTGGGGTCGGTCTTCGCGAACGGCACGCTGCGGCTCAGGCCGTCGCGCACGACGGTGATGCTCGCGGCGTCGGCGTCGCCGGGGCGGACCTCGTGCGGCGCCGCGCGGCCGCTGCGCATCTCGGGCGTGCCGAAGCGCTCGACATGGATCGCCTCGGCCGCGACGCCGGCCGCGCGCAGCGCGGCCTCGGCCGCGTCGTTCAGCGCGTGCGGGCCGCAGACATAGGCGGCGTCGACGCCGGCGGCCGGCACGAGCGTGCGCAGGAACAGGGCGAGCTTGGCGGCGTCGAGCCGGCCCGCCTGCAGCGGCGCGTCGACCTGCTCGCGCGAGAACACCGGGTGGACCGCGAGCCGCGTGAGGTAGCGGTTCTTGAGGTCCTCGATCTCCTCCTTGAACATCGTCGACGCGAGCGTGCGGTTGCCGTAGAGCAGCGTGAAGCGCGAGCGCGGCTCGTTCGCGAGCAGGGTCTTCATGATCGCGAGGATCGGCGTGATGCCCGCGCCGCCGGCGATGCCGAGCACATGGCGCGGCGCCGCGGCCGCGCGCAGCGTGAAGCGGCCCTGCGGCGGGAACACCTCGATCGTCTGGCCCGGCCGCAGCGCCGCGTGGACCCAGTTCGAGAATGCGCCGCCGTCGACGCGGCGCACGCCGACGCGCAGCGCGCCCTCCCCGGGGGCCGCGCAGATCGAGTACGAGCGGCGCAGGTCCTGGCCGTCGACCAAGGCGCGCAGCGTCAGGTACTGGCCGGCCTCGAAGCGAAAGGTCTCGCGCAGCGCGGGCGGCACGTCGAAGCGCAGCACGACGGCGTCCTCGCCGTCGGCGCGCGCTTCGCTGACGCTCAGCGGATGAAAGTGCAAGCTGCTCATGTCAATGGCTCAACGAAACTAGGGTATTCGGGCCGGCACCGGGCCACTCCCAAGCCGGCCCGCCTGAGCCGGCCTGCGGCTCGACGCCGCGGGCCGGTTCGTCCCCCCGGGGGAGCGAGCCCGCACCGATCGAGCGCCTGCGCGCTCGAGCGCGGCTGGCGAGCGCCGAACGGCATGCTTGCCGGTCGGCCGACTGGGCTGGCCCGCGTTCAGCGCGGCGAGACCGGGCGAGGGGCTCCATCTCAGATCGGCTTGAAGTATTCGAAAGGTTCGCCGCAGGCGCGGCAGCGGTACAGCGACTTGCACGCGGTCGAGCCGAAGGCCGACAGGCGCTCGGTCTGCGTGGCCGCGCAGCGCGGACACGCGACGCGGGGATGGAAGCGCAGCACCGCCTCGCTCGCGGGTCCCGGCGGCGCGATGCCGTAGTCGCGCAGCTTGCGGCGGCCGTCGGCGCTGATCCAGTCGGTCGTCCAGGCCGGCGCGCGCTGCAGCGTCACGCTCACGCGGCCGAACGGCGCGAGCGCCGCGCGCACGTCGGCCTCGATCGCCTCGGTCGCCGGGCAGCCCGAGTAGGTCGGCGTGAGCACGACCGCGACGCCGTCGGCGGTCTCCTCGAGGCCGCGCACGATGCCGAGGTCGACGAGCGTCAGCGCGGGCACCTCGGGGTCGAGCACGGCCGCCAGCGCGTCCCAGGCCGCGGCAAGGCGTGGCGACGGGGCTTGGGCGACGGCGCTCACCACCGGCCTCCCGGATACGCGCGCTGCAGGTACTGCAGCGTCGTCAGCAGATGGCCCATGTGTTCGCTGTGCACGCCGACGCGGCCCCGGCTCAGGAAGCGGCTCGTCGGCGGTTCGCGCAGGCCCGCCTCGGCGAGCAGCGGCGTCATGAACGCGGCCCAGGATTCGCGCAGCTCGGCCCAGCTCGGCCCGAGCCCGGCCGCGACGGCCGCCGCGTCGACCGCGTCGGTGTCGAACAGCTCGTTGCAGTAGGGCCAGAGCTCGTCGACCGCGGCCTGCATGCGCGCCGTCGACTCGGGCGTGCCGTCGCCGAGCCGCACGACCCAGTCGGCCGCGTGACGCTGGTGGTAGGCGGCCTCCTTCGCGGCCTTGGCCGCGATCGCGGCGAGCTCGGCGTCGCTCGAGCGCTCGAGGCCCTGCCAGAGCAGCCGCAGCCAGGTCGCGACGGCCGCGTTGCGCGACTGCGCGAACGCGAAGTCGCCGCGCGGCAGCTCGACGATGACCGGGTTCAGGTAGGCGCGCTCCTCGCGCAGGAACGCGAGCTGGTCCTCGTCGTGGCCCTGGCCGTCGAGCGCGGCCGCGCGGCTCAGCAGCGCGCGCGCCTGGCCGAGCAGGTCGAGCGCGAGGTTGGACATCGCGATGTCCTCCTCGAGGATGGGCCCGTGGCCCGACCATTCGGCGAGGCGCTGGGCGAGGATCAGGCAGGCGTCGCCGACGCGCAGCAGGTAGCGGACGTCGGCGCCGGCGCCGACCTGGATCGAAGCAGTCTGGCTCATCACATATGGTCCACTTCGGCGGGCAGCGTGTAGAAGCTCGGGTGGCGGTAGACCTTGTCGGCCATCGGGTCGAACAGCATCGGCTTGTCGCCCGGGTCGGACGCCGTGATCGCACTCGACGGCACGACCCACAGGCTCACGCCCTCCTGGCGGCGTGTATAGACCTCGCGCGCGAGCTGCAGCGCCAGCGCCGCGTCGGCGGCGTGCAGGCTGCCGCAATGCTTGTGGTCGAGGCCCGCCTTCGGGCGGACAAAAACCTCCCAGAGCGGCCATTCGTTTTGAGTGGTGTCCTTGCTCATGCGGCTTGTTCCTTTGTTGCTTGCTTGCGCGCGTGGGCGAGCGCGGCCTCGCGCACCCAGGCGCCCTCGTCCCAGGCCTTGACGCGCGCGGCGAGGCGCTCGCGGTTGCACGGGCCGTCGCCGGCGATCACGCGCCAGAACTCGTCCCAGTCGATGCGGCCGAAGTCGTGGGCCTCGCGCGCGGCGTTCCACTTGAGCTCGGGGTCGGGCAGCGTGACGCCGAGCAGCTCGGCCTGCGGCACGCAGGCGTCGACGAACTTCTGGCGCAGCTGGTCGTTCGTGATGCGCTTGATGCCCCAGCGGATCGACTGCTCGGAGTTCGGCGAATCCTTGTCCTCGGGGCCGAACATCATCAGCGACGGCCACCACCAGCGGTCCACCGCGTCCTGGACCATCGCGCGCTGCGCGTCGCTGCCCTGCTGCATCATCGTCAGGAGCGACTCGTAGCCCTGGCGCTGGTGGAAGCTCTCCTCGCGGCACACGCGGATCATCGCGCGCGCATAGGGCGCGTACGAGCAGCGGCACAGCGGCACCTGGTTCATGATCGCCGCGCCGTCGACGAGCCAGCCGATCACGCCGACGTCGGCCCAGGACAGCGTCGGGTAGTTGAAGATCGAGCTGTATTTGGCGCGGCCCGTATGCAGCGCGTCGAGCATCTGGTCGCGGCTCGTGCCGAGCGTCTCGGCGGCCGCGTACAGATAGAGCCCGTGGCCGGCCTCGTCCTGGACCTTGGCAAGCAGGATCGCCTTGCGCTTGAGCGTCGGCGCGCGCGTGATCCAGTTGCCCTCGGGCAGCATGCCGACGATCTCGGAATGCGCGTGCTGGCTGATCTGGCGCACCAGGGTCTTGCGGTAATGCGCGGGCATCCAGTCCTTGGCCTCGATGAACTCGCCGGCCGCGATACGCGCGTCGAATGCGGCCTCCTGGGCCGCGTCCTCGGCCGGCGAACTCGCGTTCTGCGGGCCGATGCTCAGGGCTTGGGTGTACATGGCTAGGCCTCTTCTTTCTTCATTGCTTCGTGTGGCGCAGGTCGACGACGCGCCGCGCCTTGCCGACCAGCGTGCGCTCGATCGAATCGGGCGCGCCGACCGTCACCCGCGTGCTCACGCCGTACAGGTCCTTGATGCGCGCCTGCAGCGCGCTGCCGAGCGCGGCCGCGTCGCCGCCGGCGCCCGCGCGCAGCTCGCAGCGCACCTCGACCGCGTCGAGGTGGCCGTCGCGCGCGACGACGAGCTGGTACTGCCCCGACAGCGCCGGCTGCTGAAGCACGAGCGCCTCGATCTGGCTCGGGAACAGGTTGACGCCGCGGATGATCAGCATGTCGTCGCTGCGCCCGACGATCTTGTCGATGCGCCGCATGCTGCGCGCGGTCGGCGGCAGCAGGCGCGTGAGGTCGCGCGTGCGGTAGCGGATCACCGGCATCGCCTCCCTGGTCAAGGAGGTGAACACGAGCTCGCCCTCGGCGCCGTCGGGCAGCACGGCGCCGGTCTCGGGGTCGACGATCTCGGGGTAGAAGCAGTCCTCCCAGACGACCGGGCCGTCCTGGCTCTCCACGCATTCGCTCGCGACGCCCGGGCCCATCAGCTCGGACAGGCCGTAGATGTCGACGGCCCGGATGCCCGCGCGCGCCTCGATCTCGGCGCGCATCGCCTCGGTCCAGGGCTCGGCGCCGAAGATGCCGCAGCGCAGGCCCTGGGCGCGCGGGTCCAGGCCCCGGCGCTCGAAGGCCTCGATCAGCACCTGCATATAGCTCGGCGTGACCATGATCAGGTCGGGCCGGAAGTCCTTGATGAGCTGCACCTGCTTCTCGGTCTGGCCGCCCGACATCGGCACGACCGTGCAGCCGAGGCGCTCGGCGCCGTAATGCGCGCCGAGCCCGCCCGTGAACAGGCCGTAGCCGTAGGCGATGTGGACCAGGTCGCCCGCGCGGCCGCCGGCCGCCGCGATCGAGCGCGCGACGAGGTCGGCCCAGACGTCGATATCGCGCTTCGTGTAGCCGACGACGGTGGGCTTGCCCGTCGTGCCGCTCGACGCGTGGATGCGCGCGAGCCGCTCGCGCGGCACCGCGAACATCCCGAACGGGTAGTTCGCGCGCAGCTCGGCCTTGCCCGTGAACGGGAAGCGCGCGAGGTCTTCGAGCCGTTTGAGGTCGCCCGGGTGGACGCCGCGCGCGTCGAAGGCCGCACGGTAATGCGGCACGTTCTCGTAGGCATGGGCGAGCGACCAGCGCAGGCGCTCGAGCTGCAGCGCCGCGATCTCGTCCCGGCTCGCGAGCTCGATCGCGTGCAGCGCCGTGGCGCTCATCGGTCGGTGAAGCGCGGCGCGCGCTTGTCCACGAAGGCCGCGACGCCCTCGGCGTAGTCGGCGCGGAAGCCCGCCTGGCTCTGCGCCGTGACCTCGAGCTCGAGCCCGCGGTCGAAGTCGACGAGCTGGCCGGCGTCCATCAGCCGGCGCGTCTCGGCCATCGCGCGGACCGAGCCCGCGGCCAGGCGTGCGGCCAGCTCGCCGACGACCGTGCCGAGCTCGGCGTCCGGCACGCAGCGGTGAATCAGCCCGATGCGCTCGGCCTCGCGCGCGGCCAGCTTGTCGCCGAGCAGCGCGAGCTCGAGCGCCTTCGCCCGGCCGACCAGGCGCGGCAGCAGCCAGCTGCCGCCGCAGTCGGGGATCAGGCCGATCTTGGCGAAGGCCTGGATGAAGCTCGCGCCCTCGGCCGCGACGACGAGGTCGCAGCCGAGCGCGAGGCTCGCGCCCGCGCCGGCCGCGACGCCGTTGACGGCCGCGATCACCGGCACCGGCATCGCGCGCAGGGCGCGCGCGAGCGGCACGTAGTACTGGGCGACGACATGGCCCATGTCCTTGGGCGGCGCGGCCGGGTCGTCGAAGGCGGGCGCGACGAGCGGGTCCTTGAGGTCCTGGCCGACGCAGAACGCCCGGCCCGCGCCGCTCAGCACGACGCAACGCACCGTCGCGTCGGCCGCCGCGGCCTCGAAGGCCTCGCGCAGCTGCACGAGCAGCGCGCAGGTGCAGGCGTTGAGCTGCGCCGGACGCGCAAGCCGCAGCGTGCGCACCGCGCCCGCCTGCGCCTGCTCGATCAGGGTGTCATGCATGTCGCCCGCCTCAATTCATTTACCGACCGGTCGGTAAATAATAAGAGCGGCGTCGGCACGATGCAACAGGGGTCTTGACCCGGGTTTGTATCGATCGCGAAACAAATGCCGGGCCCACGGCAAAAGAAGGCGCGGGGGCGGCAACAGCAGGCGGAATAAACCCGTCTTTTCGGGCCATTTGATCCAGGCCCGGGCATCTAGATTGTCGGCAATTCCAGCTGTTTCTTGAGCCCGGCATGCCCACCCCCTCCACGCTACTGACGACCCCGGTGAGCCAATGGTCGGCCCAGGCCATCAGCGCGTTGGGCACGGCCGACTGGCTCGACATCAGCGACGCCCAGATCGCGCAGCTCACGAGCGTGCAGGTCGCGGCGATCTCCGTCAACGCGTGGTCGGTGATCACGCCCGAGCAGGTGTCGTCGTTCGCCGTGTCCGGCGTGCCCGGCATCAACGCGCGCGCGATGCCGCACCTGTCGAGCGACCAGTTCGGCGCGCTCAGCAACGACCAGGTCGGCGCGCTGACGACCCAGGGCCTGCACGCGATGACGAGCGCGCAGGCGCCCGCGCTCAACGACGGCACGCTGACGGCGCTGAACACCACGCAGATCGCGTCGATCGGCGCCGGCGCGATCGGCGCGCTGACGACCGACCAGATCGCCGGCCTGAGCGCCGGCCATGTGGCGGACCTCTCGACGGTCCAGATCGTCGTGCTGAACACCGACCAGATCGGCGCGCTCGGCGACGACGCGGTCAGCGCGCTGTCGACGACGGCCGTGCACGCGCTGACGACGACGCAGGTCACCGGCCTGCAGACCCAGCAGGAGCAGGCGCTGACGACCGACCAGACCGGCGCGCTCACGGGCACCCAGCTCTCGGCGTTCAACAGCGTCCAGCTCGGCGCCCTGAGCACCGACCAGATCGACGCGCTCGCGACGATCTCCTTGCACAACATGGGCAGCCTCGGCGTCGCCGGCCTCAGCGGCGACCAGATCGGCGCGCTCAACGACGGTCAGGTCGCCGCGCTGTCGACGTCCGCGGTCTCGGGTCTGTCGCAGACCCAGGTCCAGGAACTCACGCCGCAGCAGGTCTCCGACCTCACGAGCGCGCAGGTCGCCGCGCTCGGCACCGCGCTGATGAGCGCGCTGAGCATCGCGGACATGCAGGTGCTCAACAGCGCCCAGCTGCGCGGCCTCACCAGCGCGCAGGTCGGCGGCTTGAGCGTCAGCCAGGTCGACGCGCTCGGCGACGACCAGCTCGCGGCGCTCGCCTCGCGCCAGCTCGTCGGCCTGACGAGCGACCAGATCGTCAGCCTGACGTTCGACCAGGTCGACGCGCTGAGCAGCTTCGCGATGCACGGCATGACGTCGCTGCAGCTCCAGGCCTTCACGCCCGACCAGATCAATGCGCTGCAGGCGTCGCAGCTCGCGGGCTTCAGCTCGCTGCAGCTGCGCGGCATGTCCGACGCCGCGATCGAGGCGATCAACCCGGGCCAGATGGGCCTGCTCACCGCGCCCCAGCTCAACGGCCTGACGAGCCACCAGTTCAGCCTGCTCTCGGCCGACCAGCTCAGCGGCCTGCAGACGCTGACGCTGTACGGCCTCGCGTCGATGGAGGCCGCGGGCCTGACGGCGAGCCAGGTCGCGTCGCTGTCGGCGGAGCAGCTGATCGCGCTGAGCACGCAGGCCGTGCGTGCGCTGTCGCCGGGCCTGCTCGCCCAGCTCGACCCGAGCGTCGTCGCGAACTTCGGCAGCCAGCAGATCGCCGCGATGACGACCGCGCAGATCGCCGCGCTCGGCGACGCGGCCGTGCAGTCGCTGAACGGCACGCAGATCTACGGCCTCACGAGCACCCAGCTCCAGCACATGAGCGTCGACGCGATCGCGTCGATGACGGCCGGCCAGTTCAACATGCTGATCTCGAGCCAGGTCCTCGGCCTGAGCACGGCGGCGATCGCGGCCCTGCCCGACAACCTCGTCAACGCGCTGAGCAGCCTCGCGTTGTACGGCCTGACGACCGTGCAATGGGCGGCGATGTCGGCCGAACAGGTCGGCTCGATCGACCCGAACCAGATCGTCGGCATGAACTCGGCCCAGCTGCGCGCGCTGCCCGACTCGCTGCTCGAGGCGCTCACGCCGGGCCAGGTCAGCGTGCTGTCGGCGATTCAGCTCAACGGCCTGTCCTCGCACCAGTTCGCGCTGCTCTCGGACGACCAGATCGGCAGCCTGAGTTCGATCGCGCTGCACTCGCTGATCTCGGTGTCGGCCGCGGCGATGTCGGCCGACCAGGTCGCCGCGCTGAGCGCGCCGCAGTTCGGCGCACTCAGCACGCAGGCGATCCACGCGTTCTCGACCGACATCCTGAACATCCTGAGCGGCGACCAGATCAGCGCGCTGACGGTCAACCAGATCCAGGGCATGGCGACGGCCCAGCTCTCAGGCTGGGCGGCGGGCCAGGTCGACATGCTGTCGACCCAGCAGCTGACCTCGCTGACGAGCCTGCAGTTCGCCCACCTGTCGAGCGACGCGCTCGTCGGCCTCGGCGACGACCAGCTCTCGGCGCTGATGAGCCGTCAGATCGCCGGCCTGACGAGCGTCCAGCTCGAGATGTTCGCGCCGAACCAGATCGCCGACCTCGCGCCGTCGGTGATCCACGGCCTGACGACGGTCCAGCTCGCCGGCATCGACGGCGCGGACTTCGCGGCATTCGGCTCGGCCCAGATCGGCGCGATGACGAGCCTGCAGTTCCGCACGCTCAGCGACGCGATCATCGGCTCGCTGCAGGAGCCGCAGCTGCAGGCGCTCGAATCGATCCAGATGTCGGGCTTCTCGAGCCACCAGATCCAGCTGCTCAGCATCGACCAGATCGGCGAGATCGGCACGGACGCGCTCGCGGGCCTGACGAGCACGGCCGCGGCCGCGCTGAGCGCGAGCCAGCTCGCGTCGCTGACGGCCGACCAGATCGGCGCTTTGAGCACCCAGGCGATCCACGGCCTTTCGGCCGGCCTCGTCGGCGCGCTCGACCCGGTCCAGCTCGCCGCGCTGAGCACGGTCCAGCTCGCCGCGCTGACGACGACGCAGTTCACGGCGCTCGGTGCCGACGCGATGATCGCGTTCAGCACCGACCAGATCGGCGCGCTCACGAGCGCCCAGTTCACGCACCTGAGCGCGGCCGCCGTCGCGACGCTCGACGACGACCAGATCGGCGCGCTGACGGCGCGCCAGATCACCGGCGCCGGCACGGTCCAGATCGCGGCGATGTCGCCCGAGCAGCTGTCCTTCCTGACGCCGGCCGCGCTCGCCGCGATGAGCACGGCGCAGATCGCCGCGATCTCGCTCGGCGGCATCGAGCTGATGAGCTCGACGCAGATCGGCAACCTGACCGCCGCCCAATGGCGCTCGCTCAGCGACCCCGTGATCTCGACGCTCAGCGTCGACCAGATCGCGGCCGTCACGAACACCCAGCTGGCGGTGATCAATTCGCACCAGTTGTCGCTGCTGAGCCCCGACCAGTTCGCGGCGCTGTCGACGCTCGCGCTGCGCGGGCTCTCGCCCGGCCTCGTCGGCGACATCAGCCTGTCGCAGATCGGCAGCATGCTGCCCGCGCAGGTCCAGGGCCTGAGCGGCTCGATCGTCTCGAACTTGACGAGCGACCAGATCGCCGCGCTCGACGGCGACCAGATCGCCGCGCTCGGCATCAACGTCGCAAACCTCAGCGCGAGCCAGGTCGCGTCGCTGAGCGGCGGCGTGCTCGGGATGTTCTCCGGCACCGAGCTCGGCGCACTGACGGCCGGCCAGGTCAGCAAGCTCAGCACGAGCGCGCTCGCGAGCTTGAGCGTCGACCAGATCGCCGCGCTCGGCCAGCACCAGCTCGCCGGCCTGACGAGCGCGCAGATCATGGCGCTGTCGCCGGCCCAGGTCGGCTCGTTCGCGTCGAGCGCGATCGCGGCGCTGTCGATCGCGCAGATCGGCGCGTTCAGCAGCGACCAGCTCAACGCGCTGTCGCCGGTCGAGATCCAGGGCCTCAGCGTGTCGCAGCTGCACGCGCTGCCGCTCGCGGCGCTGCAGGGCCTCAGCAACACCCAGCTGAACGCGCTCACGAGCACCCAGCTCGGCGCGCTGACCGGGCAGCAGTTCGACGCGCTGACGCCCGCGCAGATCGGCGTGCTGCAGAGCGGCGCGATGGCCGCGCTCAGCGCGGTCGAGGCGGCCGAGCTGACGCCGGCGCAGATCCAGGCGCTCACGGTCGTGCAGCTCAACGCGCTGTCGACCCAGGCCGCGCACGCGCTGTCGGTCGCCCAGCTGCAGTCGCTGAGCACCGACCAGGCCGCGTCGCTGAACACGGCGGCCGTCGCGGTGCTCACGAGCACCCAGTTCAACGCGCTCGACATGGTCCATGTCCAGGCGCTGACGACCCAGCAGGTCGCGAACCTGTCGAGCGCCGTGATGCTCGGCCTCGGCACGGCCAACCTCGGCATGCTCGCCGACGGCCAGTGGGCCGGCGTCGGCGCAGCCCAGCTGCACGGCATGGGCACCCAGCAGTTCGCCGCGCTGACGAGCAACGAGGTCGCCGCGCTGACGACGGCCGCGCTGAACAGCCTCTCGACCCAGCAATGGGCGGCGCTTGGCGCGACCCAGCTGCACGGCCTCGGCACCGACGCGGTCGCGGCGCTCGCCGACACGCAGGTCGGCGCGATCGGCACGCAGCAGGTCGGCCTGCTGTCGACCGATCAGATCGCCGCGCTGACCGGCCACGAGCTCGCCGTGCTCACGACGGTGCAGCTGCAGGCCTTCTCGAACACCCAGCTCGCAGCCGTCAGCACGACGGCGATCGCGAGCCTGACGAGCCTCGAGTACGCGTCGCTGAACTCGAGCCAGGTCGCCGTGCTCGACACCGCCGACATGGCCGCGCTGAGCGGTGCCGTGGTCGCGTCGCTGACGAGCCAGCAGGTCCAGATGCTCAGCGGCACGCAGCTCGCCGCGATCAACTCGATCGCGATCGAGGCGCTCGCGAGCGGCGTCGTCGCGGCCCTGTCGACCGCCCAGGTCGCCGCGCTCGCGACCGTCGAGCTCGCCCAGTTCAGCAGCGCCCAGCTGTCGGCGATGACGACGACCGAGCTGCACGCGCTGACGACCGACGAGACCGGCGCGCTGTCGGGCATGGCCGTCGCCGCGCTGACGACCCTGCAGCTCGACGCGCTCGGCACGGCCGGCATGGCCGCGTTCAACACCAGCGTGTTCGCGGCGCTGTCGAGCAACGCGCTCGCCGAGCTGACCGCCCACGCGCTGCCCTATATCGGCACGGCCCAGGTCGCCGCGCTCACCCAGACCCAGGCCTACGGACTCGGTACGGCCGAGCTCGCCGTGTGGTCGAGCGACCAGATTTCGGCGCTGTCGCCCGACGCGCTGCATGCGCTGAACACCCTGCAGTTCGCGGCCCTGGACCCGGTCCAGCTCGGCTTCCTCGGCACCAACCAGATCGTCGCGCTGACGACCCAGGACATCGTGCTGCTGAGCACGACGACGCTTGCCGGGCTCGACGCCCAGCAGGTGGCAATCCTCAGCGGCGAGCAGACCCAGGTGCTGACGACGGCGCAGCTGCTCGCGATCTCGCCCGACAGCCTCAGCGGCATGTCGACGACGGCGCTGCACGCGCTCACGCCGGCGCTGTTCGGCACGCTCTCGTCGGTCCAGGTCGAGGCGCTGACCGACGCGCAGGTCGCGTCGCTCGACCCGAGCCAGCTCAAGGCGATCACGCCCGTCGCGCTGCACGCGATGAGCGCCGAGCAGATGGCCCAGCTCAGCGTCGGCCAGCTGCAGGCGCTGAGCACCGCGCAGATGGCGATGCTGATGCCGCAGCAGCTCGAGGCGTTCACGACGCTCGAGATCGCGACGCTCAGCGGCGCCCAGCTGGGCGCGCTCGGGCCCTCGCAGTTCTCGACCTTCAGCCCCGAGCAGATCGCGGCGATCTCGCCGTTCCACCTGAGCGGCCTGGGCACCGACGTGATCGGCTCGCTGAGCGCCGAGCAGCTCGGCGGCCTGACGGCCGGCCAGCTGCTCGACCTCACGGCGCAGCAGCTCTCCGCCCTCAGCGCGGCGCAGATGCGCGGCCTCAGCGCCGACGCGCTGCACGCGCTCGCGCCGAATCAGTTCGCCGGTTTCAGCCCCGCGCAGATCGCCGCGCTGAGCCCCGACCAGATCAGCTACACGACCTACGACACCTCGCAGATCGCGATCCTCCAGCAGGAAGGCCTGGGCTCGCTGACGAGCGCCGACCTGTCCTCGCTCGGCACGATCCAGGTGCCGATCCTCACGAACGCCCAGCTCGACACGCTGACGACCGCGCACATGCTCGCGCTCGAGCCGGCCCAGCTCGAGGCGCTCACGCCCTCGCAGGTCGCGAGCCTGAACTCGCAGCAGATCGACGTGCTGTCGGGCAGCCACCTCGCGCTGTTCAGCACCGCGCAGATCGCCGCGATCGACGTTACGGCCGTCGCGAACCTCTCGAGCGCCCAGCTCAACGCGCTCGGCACGGCCGACATCGCCGCGCTCACGCAGGCGCAGATCGCGTCGATGGGAACGGCCGAGCTCGCGTCGATGGACATGACGCACGCGGCCGCGTTCACCGGCACGCAGCGCGCGGCGATGACGCCCGACCAGCTCGCCGCGCTGCCCGCCGCGTCGCCGCTCGTGCTCGACCTGTCGGGCATCGGCGTGCAGACCGTCGGCGTCTCGCACGGCGTGAGCTTCGACATCAACAACACCGGCCAGGCCAGCCATATCGGCTGGGTCGGCGCCGGCACGGGACTGCTCGTGCTCAACGACGACAACGGCCGGCTCGTCAACGGCAGCCAGCTGTTCGGGACCGCGACCAGGCTGCCCGACGGCGCGCTCGCGAACAACGGCTTCCAGGCCCTCGCCGCGCTCGACACCAACCACGACGGCAAGATCACGGCCGCCGACGCCGAATGGTCGGAGCTCGCGGTCTGGGTCGCCGACGGCAGCAACGGCGCCGGCCACATGGTCAGCCTCGCGTCGCTCGGTATCACGGCCCTGGACCTCAATGCCACGGCGAGCCAGCAGACCCAGAACGGCAACCTGATCGGCCTCGTCGGCAGCTACGAAACCGCGAGCGGCACGCACGAGATGGCCGACGTCTGGTTCGCGCAAAGCGGCAGCGCGAGCGCGTCGACGGTGACGTCGGACGCGACGAGCTCGGGCAGCGCCCTGCCCCACCTCGGCGACCTGCTGCAGGGCCCGAGCGGCTCGGTGCTGTCGAGCGTGCATGCGGCGAGCGTGGGCACCGGCACGGCAACCGGTTCGGACGCGCATACGGCCGCCTACGCGCACGGCCTGCTGCACCGCACCGACGAGCAACACCCCTGGAGCCAGATCCTGATCTAGGGACCCTCTGCAAAACCCCGGTGGGCCGCGGCGGGCCTTGGCGGGATGCTGGGCAAGGCGCGAGCCGCCGGCCTGACTCGCGTCAGGTCAAGGCTCGCAACGCCGCCCAGCGCCCGCCAAGACCCGCCCCGAAGGGTTCGGGCGATAACAGGCCCGCGCGGGCGTTGCAGCGCTCGGCTGTCGGGCCACCAGCCCGACCTTCGCGCTGCGCCTACGCGCCGGCCTGTTCTCGCGCGAACGCGACCCACGGGGGTTTTGCAGAGGGTCCCTAGGGCCGAGGCACAATCGCGGTCTATGACCGCCCCGCTCCAGGACAGCCTTGACCGCCCCCTGCGCGACCTGCGCATCTCGGTCACGGATCGCTGCAACTTCCGCTGCGGCTACTGCATGCCCAAGGCGGTCTTCGGCAAGGACTACCGCTTCCTGCCCCACGCCGAGCTGCTGAGCTTCGAGGAGATCGAGCGGCTCGCGCGGCGCTTCGTCGCGCTCGGCGTCGCGAAGATCCGCCTGACCGGCGGCGAGCCGCTGCTGCGCCGCGGCATCGAGGAGCTCGTCGCGATGCTCGCGGCGCTGCGCCGCCCCGACGGCGCGCCGCTCGACCTCACGCTGACGACCAACGCCTCGCTGCTCGCGCGCAAGGCCGCCGCGCTCAAGGCGGCCGGCCTGCGCCGCGTGACCGTGAGCCTCGACGCGCTCGACGACGCGGTGTTCCGGCGCATGAACGACGCCGACTTTCCGGTCGCCGACGTGCTCGAGGGCATCGCCGCCGCGCAGGCCGTCGGGCTCGCGCCGCTGAAGGTCAACATGGTCGTCAAGCGCGGCGTCAACGACGACCAGATCCTGCCGATGGCGCGGCACTTCCACGGCCGCGGCGTCGCGCTGCGCTTCATCGAATACATGGACGTCGGCGCGACGAACGGCTGGCGCCGCGACGAGGTCCTGCCCTCGCACGAGGTGCTCGCGCGGCTGCGCGGCGAGTTCGCGCTCGAGCCCGTCGCCGCGGCCGACCCGGGCGAGACCGCCGAGCGTTTCGTCCATGCCGACGGCGGCGGCGAGCTCGGCCTGATCTCGAGCGTCAGCCGGCCGTTCTGCGGCGACTGCAACCGCGCCCGCCTGTCGACCGAGGGCCGGCTCTACACCTGCTTGTTCGCCGGCCAGGGCACCGACCTGCGCGGGCCGCTGCGCGCGGGCGCCGATGACGCGGCGCTCGACGCCGCGATCGCGGCGCCGTGGCGGCACCGCGCCGATCGCTACTCCGAGCTGCGCAGCGCGGGGCGCGCGCCGGTCACCGAGAAGCGCATCGAGATGCACTACATCGGCGGTTGAGCGATGACGCCCGCGGCCACGACGATCGCGCGCGACGACATCACCGGCCTCGTGCTCGCGGGCGGCCAGGGCCGGCGCATGGGCGGCCTCGACAAGGGCCTGCAGGACTACGCGGGGCGCCCGCTCGTCGCCCACGCGATCGAGCGGCTCGCGCCGCAGGTCGGGCCGCTGCTGATCAGCGCGAACCGCCACCTCGACGCCTACGCGGGCTTCGGCCACCCGGTGCTCGCCGACGCGACGGCCGACTTCGCCGGCCCGCTCGCGGGCCTGCTCGAGGGCCTGCGCGCGGCGCCGACACGCTGGCTGCTGTGCGTGCCCTGCGACGTGCCGGCGCTGCCGCTCGACCTCGGCGCGCAGCTCGCCGCGGTCCTGCGCAGCCAGGGCGGCCGCGCCGCCTTCGCGGTCGACGCCGACGGGCGCGCCCAGCCCCTATTCGCGCTGCTCGACCGCGGCCTGCGCGAACCGCTCGCGCTCGCGCTGCAGCGCGGCGAGCGCCGCGTGCTCGGCTGGCTGCGCGACCTGGGCGCGGGCACGGCGAGCTTCGCCGCGCGCGACGCGTTCCGCAACCTCAACACCCGCGCCGAGCTCGCGTGGCCCGGGCTCGAGCTGCGCGAGATGGTCGACGCCGACCTCGCCGGCTACAAGGCGCTGCGCGACGCGACCCTGCTGGCGAGCCCGGGCGCGTTCGTGTCGGAGGCCGCGACCGAGCTGCGCCGCAGCGCCGCGAGCTACGCCGGACGGCTCGCGGGCGGCGCCCTGGGCGCCTGCCTGTTCAGCCTCGTGGCGGCCCGCGCATCCGTGCCGCCGGGCAACACCGGCGTGTCCGGCGAACTGCTCGGCGCCGTCACGCTCGAGCGCGAGACGCGCGGCCGCAAGCGCCATATCGCGCACCTCGTCGGCATGATGGTCGCGCCCGACGCGCAGCGCCGCGGCATCGGCGCGAGCCTGCTCGACGCGGCGCTCGCGCGCCTGCGGCGCTGCGACGGCATCGAGATCGTCACGCTGTCGGTCACGAGCAGCAACGCGGCCGCGATCGCGCTGTACGCGCGGCGCGGCTTCGTCCGCTACGGCCGGCTGCCGCGCGCATTGCGCATCGCCGCCGGGCAGTACGAGGACCAGGACCTGATGCAGCTCGGGCTCTAGCTCGAAGCGCGCCGCGATGAGGACAAACACGGCATTCGGTCGGATTTGTCAGCCCGGACGCGCTAGCATCGGCATGTTCGCCAGACGGAGTGCCCCATGAGCGCCAGCGCCTTTCGCCCCGCCATCGACCTGATGGTGCAATACGCCAGCTACCACCGCGATCGCCGCAATATCGCCACGCATTTCGTCGGCATCCCCCTGATCGTGTTCGCGATCGGCGTGCTGCTCGCGCGCGCGCAGTTCGGCGTCCAGGGCGTGACGCTGTCGGCCGCCTGGCTCGCCTGGGCCGCATCGGCGCTGTGGTACCTGAGCCGCGGCCAGTTCGTGCTCGGCCTCGCGACCAGCCTCGTCAACGCCGCGCTGATGGCGCTCGCGCAGCCGCTCGCCCAGGGCTCCCTGGGCGGCTGGCTCGGCTGGGGCCTCGGCAGCTTCGGCGTCGGCTGGGTGATCCAGTTCGTCGGCCATTACTACGAAGGCCGCAAGCCGGCCTTCGTCGACGACCTCGTCGGCCTGCTTGTCGGCCCGATGTTCGTCGTCGGCGAGGCGCTGTTCGCGCTCGGCTGGGGTGCGCCCATGCTCGCCGAGATCGAGCGCCGCGCCGGCCCGACCCATCTGCGCGACCTCGCCCACCCGATCGCATGAGCGCCCGCACGGCCGCTCCGAAGGGCGCTCACTCCCGCTCGGCGGGACAGCGCGTAGCGCGAAGGGTGCCCCAGTGAACCCGGAAGCAGCGCGCGCCCGCCGATGACGACCGTCCTCGTGATGGGCGCCGGCACGGTCGGCTGCTACCTCGGCGGCCTGCTCGCCGCCGCGGGCGCCCATGTCCATTTCGTCGGCCGCCCGCGCGTGCTCGACGCGCTCGCGACCGAGGGCCTGCGCGTCAGCGACCTCGAGGGCCGCAGCGTCCAGCTGCCAGCCGAGACCCTGCACCTGCACGACGCGCCGCCCGTGGGGCTCGCACCCGACGTCACGCTGCTGTGCGTGAAAAGCGGCGCGACAGCCGACGCGGCGCTGGGCCTGCAGCGCACGCTGCTGCCGGGCAGCCTCGTCGTGTCGATGCAGAACGGCATCGGCAACGCCGAGCGCGGCCAGGGCGTCGCGCCCGAGCTCGACTGGCGCGCTGGCATGGTGCCGTTCAACGTCGCCGAGATCGGCCCCGGGCGCTTCCACCGCGGCACCGGCGGCGCGCTCGCGGTCCAGGCCCGGGCCGGCGACCACGCGATCAACGAGCTCGCGGCGCTGCTGCGCAGCCAGGGCATCGCGCTCGAGACCCACGCCGACCTGCTCGCCGTGCAATGGGGCAAGCTCGTGCTGAACCTCAACAACCCGGTCAACGCGCTGTCGGGCCGGCCGCTGCGCGCCCAGCTCGTCGAGGCCGGCTACCGGCGCTGCGTGGCGGCGCTGCAGGCCGAGGCGCTCGACGTGCTCGACGCGGCCGGGCAGCGCGCGGCCGCCGTCACGCCGCTCGCGCCGCGCCGCCTCGTGAACCTGCTGCGCATGCCGACGCCGGTCTTCCGCCTCGTCGCGCGGTCCATGCTGCGCATCGACGCGAAGGCGCGCTCGAGCATGGCCGACGACCTCGCGCTGGGCCGCCCGACCGAGGTCGACGCGCTGTGCGGCGAAGTCGTTCGCCTCGCCCACCGCCACGGCCGCCAGGCGCCGCTGAACGCGCGCATGCTCACGCTCGTGCAGGCTTGGCCGCTGTCGCCCCAGCCCTACGGGCCGCGCGAGCTCGAAGAGGCGCTAGGCCTGGTCTGAGCCGCCCCAATCGCCGATCGCGCCCGCGGCCGAGCGCACTCTAGGCGCGCCCGCGCGCGCCGGCGTGCCGAGCGCGATCCAGCCGAGCAGCGTCTCGCCGGGCCCGCAGAAGGCCGCGACAAGGCCCGGGTCGCGCGCCTTGTGGCCGCTCAGCAGCTTGCCGCCGAAGCCGAGCAGGTGGACGGCGTTCATGAAGTTCGCGAGCGCGCCGCCGACGGCCGCCCATTGCTCGTGCGCGGGCACCTCGGGGTGCCCAGCGTCGATGCGCGCGATCACGGCCAGGGTCAGCGGCGCGCGGCGCGCGCGCTCGGCGTCGAGCGCGACGCCGGCCTCGTCCTTGCCGGCGCGGCGCGCGGCCGCCGCGAACAGCGTCGCGAGCCGCTCGCGCGCGGCGCCGCGCACGAGCGCGAGCCGCCACGGCCGCAGGCCGCCATGGTCGGGCGCGCGCAGCGCGGCCGCGACCATCTGCGCGAGCGCCGCGTCGTCGGGTGCGGGTTCGACAAGATGCCGTGGCCCGACGGAATGGCGCCCGACCAGCTCGTCAAGCGCGGCCCGGCTCATGTGCCCTTGGAAATCGTGATGTTCGGGAACTTCGCCGAATAGTCCCTGGCCTGCTGCGCGATCGTCACGGCGACGCGGCGCGCGATCGCCTTGTACGTCGCGGCGACCTCGCCGTCGGGTTCGGCGACGACGGTCGGATTCCCCGCGTCGGCCTGGGCGCGGATGCTCATCGCGAGCGGCAGCGCGCCGAGGTAGGCGAGGCCGTACTGCGCGGCCATGGCGCGGCCGCCGTCGGCGCCGAAGATATGTTCGACGTGGCCGCAGTTCGTGCACACGTGGACGGCCATGTTCTCGACGACGCCGAGCACCGGCACGCCGACTTTCTCGAACATCTTCAGGCCTTTTTTCGCGTCGATCAGCGCGAGGTCCTGCGGCGTCGTGACGATCACGGCGCCGGTCACGGGCACGCGCTGGGCGAGCGTGAGCTGGATGTCGCCGGTACCCGGCGGCAGGTCGACGATCAGGTAGTCGAGGTCCTGCCAGCGCGTCTGGCGCAGCAGCTGCTCGAGCGCCTGCGTGGCCATCGGGCCGCGCCAGATCATCGCCTGGTCGGCGTCGACCAGAAAGCCGATCGACATCAGCTGCAGGCCATGGGCGAGCTTGGGCTCCATGGTCTTGCCGTCGGCGCTGTCGGGCGCGCCGCTCGCGCCGAGCAGCAGCGGCATGCTCGGGCCGTAGATGTCGGCGTCGAGCACGCCGACGCGCGCGCCTTCCGCCGCGAGTGCGAGCGCGAGGTTCGCGGCCGTCGTGCTCTTGCCCACGCCGCCCTTGCCCGAGGCCACGGCGACGATGTTCTTGACGCCCGGCAGCAGCTGGACGCCGCGCTGCACCGCGTGGGCCTCGATGCGACTCGTCACGGCCACGTCGGCGCGCGCGACGCCGGGCACAGCCTGGGCCGCTGCGGCGAGGCGTGCGCGCAGGCCCTCGACCAGGCTCGCGGCCGGGTAGCCGAGCTCTACCTCGAAGGTCACGACGTCGCCGGCGATGCGGAGGTTCTTGAGCTGGCGGGTCGAGACGAAGTCGAGACCCGTCTCGGGGTCGGTGACGGCCTGCAGCGCTTGCCGCAGGCCGGATTCGGTAATGGCGGTCATGATCCCGCCAGTCTAGGGCCTATTTGCCCTACGGGGCTGACCGCGCCGTAGGGCAAATAGGCCCTGCATCAGTCGGAGGCCGGTCCGCGCAGGGGTTTGATCGAGCGGCCCGTCGGCAGCGCCTTGAGGAACTTGAAGCTGCCGGTCGCGTGCGCGCACAACTCGCCCGCGGCGTTGCGCACGGCGCCCTCGCAGAAGGCCATCGTCGTCGTGCGCTCGAGCAGGCGGCCGGTCGCGACGAGCCGGCCCTCGCCCGGGCGCATGAAGCTCGTCTTCATCTCGATCGTGACGACGCCGCGGTCCATGTCGACGACGCTCTCGCCGCGGCTGCGCGCCGCGTGCGCCATCGCCACGTCGAGCAGCGTCATCACGAGGCCGCCATGCGCGACCGACCAGGCGTTCAGCTGCTCGGGCCGCAGCGCGACGGCGAGCTCGGCCTCGCCCGCGCCGAGCCGCACGAGCTCGAAGCCGAGCGCCTCGACGAAGGGGATATGGACCGGGAACTCCATGCGCCTCAGCCGCGCCGCGCGCGCAGCCAGATCAGCAGCACGCCCGCGGCCGCCGCGACGCCGCCGCCGGCGAGCAGCCAGCCCGCGACCTCGACGCCCTGCGGCTCGCGCCGCATGAACAGGCCCAGGCTCACGGCGAGCAGGCCGCCGTAGACGAGGATCCAGACCCAGCGCTCCATCGTCGTCTTGCTCATGCGACCGGCTCCTTAAAGCACTTCGAACACGCCGGCCGCGCCCATGCCGCCGCCGATGCACATGGTCACGCAGACGCGCTTGGCGCCGCGCCGGCGGCCCTCGATCAGCGCGTGGCCGGTCAGGCGCTGGCCCGACACGCCATAAGGGTGGCCGACCGCGATCGCGCCGCCGTTCACGTTGAGCCGGTCCAGCGGGATGCCGAGCGTCTCGGCGCAGTACAGCACCTGGACGGCGAAGGCCTCGTTGAGCTCCCACAGGTCGATGTCCGAGACCTTGAGGCCGAGCCTGGCGAGCACCTTGGGCACCGCGTAGACCGGGCCGATGCCCATGACCTCGGGCTCGCAGCCCGCGACCGCGAAGCCGAGGAAGCGGCCGAGCGGCTTCAGGCCATGCTTCTCGGCGTACTGCTCGCTCGCGACCACGCAGGCGCCCGCGCCGTCGCTGAACTGGCTTGCGTTGCCGGCCGCGATCACGCCGCCGGGCACGGCCGGGCGGATGTTCTTGATCGAGTCGTAGGTCGTGCCTTCGCGCAGGCCCTCGTCGGCGCTGACGGTCACCTCGCGGCTGATCAGGCCGATGGTCTTGTCGACCGCGCCCATCGTGACCTTGATCGGCGCGATCTCGTCGGCAAACAGCCCGGCGGCCTGGGCCGCGCAGGCCTTCTGCTGGCTCGCCGCGCCGTATTCGTCCATGCGCTCGCGCGAGATGCCGTAGCGGCGCGCGACCTCTTCGGCCGTCTGCAGCATGCTCCAGTAGATGCCGGGGCGCTGCTTGGCGAGCCAGGGGTCGCTCATCATGTGGTGGTTGAGCTCCTGCTGGACGCAGGAGATGCTCTCGACGCCGCCGGCGACGAACAGCTCGCCCTCGCCCGCGACGATGCGCTGCGCGGCGAGCGCGATCGTCTGCAGGCCGCTCGAGCAGAAACGGTTGACCGTCATGCCGGCGACGCTGTCGGGCAGGCCGGCGCGGATCGCGATCTGGCGCGCGACGTTGCCGCCGGTCGTGCCCTCGGGCAGCGCGCAGCCGATCAGCAGGTCTTCGACGTCCTCGCCGCGCACGCCGGCGCGGTCGACCGCGGCGCGCACGGCGTGGGCGCCCAGCGTCGCGCCGTGGGTCATGTTGAACGACCCCTTCCAGCTCTTGGCCAGCGGGGTGCGTGCGGTGGAAACGATCAGGGCTTTGCTCATGATGGGAATCCTGTGAGGTGTCTCAGACCAGCGGCTTGCCTTCGGCGAGCAGGCGCTCGAGCAGCGGCGCGGGCTGCCAGAACGCCGCGTCGTCGTTCGGGTTGCGCGCGAAGCGGCGCATCGTCTGCACGACGTTGAACAGGCCGTAGGTGTCGGCGTAGCACATCGGGCCGCCGCGCCACAGCGGGAAGCCGTAGCCGGTCAGGTAGACCATGTCGACGTCCGACGCGCGCTGCGCGATGCCCTCGTCGAGCAGGCGCGCGCCCTCGTTGACGAGCGCGAACACGAGGCGGTGGACGATCTCGTCGGCGTCGATCTCGCGCGGCGCGATGCCCAGCGACGCGCGGTGCGCCTCGAGCATGTCGGCGACGACCTTGGACGGCAGCGCGTCGCGCTTGCCCGGCTGGTAGTCGTACCAGCCCGCGCCGGTCTTCTGGCCGAAGCGGCCGAGCTCGCAGAGCTTGTCGGCCGACTTCGAGTACTTCATGTCGGGCTTCTCGAAGTAGCGGCGCTTGCGGATCGCCCAGCCGATGTCGTTGCCGGCGAGGTCGCTCATGCGGAACGGGCCCATCGGGAAGCCGAAGGTCTCGAGCGCCTGGTCGATCAGCTCGGGGCTCGCGCCCTCGTCGAGCAGGAAGCCGGCCTGGCGGAAGTAATGCTCGATCATGCGGTTGCCGATGAAGCCGTCGCACACGCCCGAGACCACGGCGGTCTTGCGGATCTTCTTCGCGAGGTCCATGCAGGTCGCGAGCACGTCCTTGGCCGTCGCGGCACCGCGCACGACCTCGAGCAGCTTCATCACGTTGGCCGGGCTGAAGAAATGCAGGCCCAGCACGTCGCCGGGACGCTGGGTGAACGCGGCGATGCGGTCGATGTCCAGCGTCGAGGTGTTCGACGCGAGGATCGCGCCGGGCCTGGCGACCTCGTCGAGGCGGCGGAACACCTGCTCCTTGACGCCCAGGTCCTCGAACACGGCTTCGATGATCAGGTCGGCGTCGCCAAGGCCGGCGTAGTCGAGCGTCGGCGTGAGCAGGGCCATGCGCTCGGCGAGCTTCTCGGGCTTGAGCTTGCCCTTCTTGACCTGGGCCTCGTAGTTGCCGCGGATCGTCGCGAGGCCGCGGTCGAGCGCGTCCTGCCTGGTTTCCAGGATCGTGACCGGCAGGCCCGCGTTGAGGAAGTTCATCGCGATGCCGCCGCCCATCGTGCCCGCGCCGATCACGCCGACGCGCGCGATCTGGCGGCGCGGCGTGTCCTCGGGCACGTCGGCAATCTTGCCCGCGGCGCGCTCGCCGAAGAAGGCGTGGCGCAGCGCCTTGGACTCGGGCGTCAGCATCAGGTGGGCGAAGCCCTCGCGCTCGGCGCGCAGGCCCTCCTCGAACGGCTTCCTGACGGCGCCGGCGACGGCCTCGAGCGCGCGCAGCGGCGCCGGGAAGTTCTTCGCCTGCGCGCCGACCATATTGCGCGCGAACTGGAAGTAGGCGTCGGGGTTCGGGTGGCGCGCCTTGAGGTCGCGCACCTTGGGCAGAGGGCGCACGCTCGCGACTTCGTTCGCGAACGCGACGGCCGCGTCGACCACGTCGGCATCGACGATGCGGTCGAACAGCTTCTGTCCCGGCGCCATCGCGAGCATCTCGGCCGGCACGGCCTCGCCGCTGACGATCATGTTCAGCGCGGGCTCGACGCCGAGCGCGCGCGGCAGGCGCTGGGTGCCGCCGGCGCCCGGCAGCAGGCCGAGCTTGACCTCGGGCAGCGCGACCTTGGTGCCCTTCTGGGCGACGCGGTAATGGCAGCCGAGCGAGATCTCGAGGCCGCCGCCCATGCACACGGTGTGGATCGCCGCGACGACCGGCTTGCTGCATTGCTCGACGAGGCTGATCAGGCTCAGCAGGTTCGGCTCGGCGAGCGCCTTCGGGCTGCCGAACTCCTTGATGTCGGCGCCGCCCGAGAAGGCCTTGCCCGCGCCGGTCAGCACGATCGCCGCGACCGCCGCGTCGGCCTCGGCGCGCGCGACGCCGTCGGCCACGGCGCGCCGCGTCGCGAGCCCCAGGCCGTTGACGGGCGGGTTGTCCAGGGTGATCACGGCGACGGCGCCGCGGGTTTCGTAATGAGCTGTCATGGCGGTCCTTGAGCAGCGCGCGAACGAAAATTCGCACGATCGTTCGATTCTAGGCAGGCCCGAGTGGTCACCCCTGTCACGGGTGCGACAGGGCTCGGGTAAGCCCGCGGTCGGGCGACCTCAGCGCCCGCGCGTGACGACGCGGTTGCGCCCGCTCGTCTTGGCCTCGTAGACGGCCTCGTCGGCGAGCTTGAACAGCTGGTCGTAGCCCATGATGCCCGACGCGCCCTGGGCGGACACGCCGATGCTCGCCGTGAGCGGGATCGAGCAGGGCTCGAGCTCGCGCAGGTCGATCAGCAGGCGCTCGGCGCGCTGCGTCGCCGCGGGCTGCGGGCAGTCGGGCAGCAGGATCACGAACTCCTCGCCGCCGAAGCGCGCGGCGACGTCGCCCTGGCGGCAGTCCTTCTGCAGCAGCTGGCCGACGCTCGCGAGCACCTTGTCGCCGACGTCGTGGCCGTAGGTGTCGTTGATCCTCTTGAAATGGTCGAGGTCGACCATCATCACGGCGAGCGGGCGCTGCTGGCGGTCGGCGTTCGCGAACAGCTGGGTCGAGACCTCGGCCAGGTAATGACGGTTGTACAGGCCCGTCAGCGCGTCGCGGATCGAGCGCTCGCGCAGCTCGCGGCGCTGCGCCTGGACCTGGTCGAACAGCTGCTTGCTCGTGATCAGGTTGCTGACGCGCGCGATGAACTCCTCCTCGACGACGGGCTTGGCGACGTAGTCGTTCGCGCCGATCTTGAGCATCTCGATCTTGCGCGCCGCGTCGTCGAGCGCCGACAGGCCGAGGATGGGCACGCGCGCGACCTCGCCCTCCATCGAGCGCACCGCGCGCGTGACGCCGAGGCCCGTGACCTGGCCCGCGAGCACGATGTCGCAGACGATCAGGTCGTAGCTGTTCTTGGCGATCGCCTCGAGCGCGGCCTCGCCGGTGTCGAAGCGGTCGACCTCGAGCGACATCTTGTCGAGCATGTAGGCGAGCAGCTCGCTCGTCGTCGGGCTGTCCTCGACGAGCATCACGCGGCCGCGCAGCTGGCGCTGCATGCGCGAGATGTAGGCGCGCAGCGACTCGTGCAGCTCGGCGATCTTGGTCTTGCGGAACAGCTCGGTCACGCCCGCGTCGAGCGCGCGCTGCGTGAGCAGGCGGCTGTCGTCGGACGTCAGCATCAGGATGGGCAGCAGCCGGTGCGCGGCCTGGGCGCGGATGCGCCGCGCGATCTCCAGGCCGCTCTGGTCGGGCAGGTGCAGGTCGAGCACGAGCAGGTCGAAGCGCTTGTCGCGCAGCGCCTCCATACCGGCCGCGCCGGTCGCGACACTGATCATGCCGAAGCCCAGCTGCTCCAGCGTGTGCTGGATCATCTGGCGGAAAACCGGCGAGTCCTCGACGATCAATGCGTTCATCGCTTTTCTCCCTGGGCGGCGAAGGTCAGGCCGGCGGCGTCGCCGAGCTGGCCGTCGGCGGCGTCGAGCGCCGCGACCGTCGTGACGCCGAATTGGTCGGGGTCGGCCTCGGCCGCCGCGCGCGCGGGTGCGAGGCCCAGCGCGCGGCGCAGGCGCGGCGCGATCTCGGCGAGCGCCACGACCTCGGCCACCGCGCCGAGCCGGATCGCCGCCTCGGGCATGCCGTCGATCACGCAGCTCGCGGGGCTTTGCGCGAGCGTCAGCGCGCCCGCGCGGCGCAGCTCGAGCAGGCCGGTCGCGCCGTCGCCGCCCATGCCGGTCAGCACGAGGCCGATCGCGCGCGCGCCGCATTCGCGCGCGATCGCCGCGAACAGCGGCGTCGCCGCAGGCCGGTGGCGGTCGACCGGCTCGCCGTCCGACAGCCGCGCGTACAGCCGCGTGCCGCTCGCCGCGACGAGCAGGTGGTGCTCGTCGGGCGCGAAATAGACGCGCCCCGCCTCGAGCTCCGCGCCGTCGGCCGCAATGCCGCAAGGCAGCCGGCAGCGCGAGCCGAGCCACTCGACCATGCCGGGCAGGAAGCCCTTGGAAATATGCTGGACGACGAGCACCGGCACCGGCAGCTCGACCGGCAGGCCGCCGAGCACGGCCGCGAGCGCAAGCGGCCCGCCCGTCGACGCGGCGACCGCGAGCAGGCGCGGCGCGGCGGGGTCGCGCGCCGGCGCGTCCGCCGGGCGCGCGCGCCGGCGCCGCACGAGCTTCGCGCCGGCCATCGCCTGCAGCAGTTCGGCGAGCTCGCGCGCGCGCGCGTCGGCGCGCGGGTCGCCGAGCTGCGGCGGACTGCCGTAGACGGCGACCGCCCCGAGCTCGAGCGCGCGGAACGGCGTCTGCGCGTCGGCGCGGTCCTGCGCCGAGCCGACCAGCACGATCGGCGTCGGCAGCTCCTCCATGATGCGGCGCGTCGTCTCGACGCCGCCCGGGTCGTCGGGCAGGCGCGGCGCGAGCGCGATCACGTCGGGGCGCAGCGCGTGGACCAGGCGCAGCGCCTCGGCGCCGTCGCTCGCATGGCCGACCACGCGCAGCCCGGCCTGCGCGTCGAGCATGCTCTTGAGCAGCAGCGCGACGGGCAGCGCGTTCTCGACGATCAGGACGCGGATCATGGTTCGACGGCTCCCTCCAGCCGGGCCCCGGTGGCCCGCCCGCGCCGGCGCTCAGACCAGCTGGCGCACGACGTCGAGCAGGGCCCGGGATTCATAGTCACTCTTGACAATATACGCATTCGCGCCGACCTCGATGCCGCGGCGCCGGTCGGCCTCCTTCGCGAGCGAGGTCACGATGATGACCGGCAGCTCGGCGTGCGCGGCGCTCGCGCGGATGCGCGCGGTCAGCGCGAAGCCGTCGAGGCGCGGCATTTCGACGTCGGTGATCACGAGCGCGAAGCCGCCGCGCCCGAGCGCCTCCCAGCCGGCCTCGCCGTCGGTCGCGACGCTGACCCGGTAGCCTTGCGACTCGAGCATGTTCTTCTCCAGCGTGCGCGTCGTGATCGAGTCGTCGACGACGAGCACATGCGGCCGCTCGGCGCCGCGCGGCTCCTCGGCCGCGTCGGCCAGGGCGCGCCCGCCGGCGTGGCGCGCCGCGTCGATCAGCTCGTCGACGTTGAGCACCATCACGACCTCGCCGCCGCCGGTCAGCGTCGCGCCGCTGATGTTCGGCACCGCGTGCAGCGGCGGCGGCAGGCGCCGGATCACGATCTCGCGCTCGCCGACGACCTCGTCGACGATGAACGCGACGCGATGGCCGCCGCGCGCGAGCACGACGACCGGCGCGCGCTCCTCGCGCCGGCGCGCGCGCTGCGGCAGCTGCAGCGCCGCGGCGAGGTCGCGCAGCGGCACCGGGTGGCCGTCGACGAGCAGCGCCTGGCTCGCCGCGACGTCGCGCACGAGCTCGGGCGCGGTCTCGTCGATATGGTCGACCGAGGTCGACGGCACCATCAGCGTCTCGCCGCCGGCGCGCAGCTGCAGGCCGCGCTCCATCGCGAGCGTCAGCGGCAGCTCGAGCGTGAAGCGCGTGCCCTGCCCGGGCCGCGTCGTCACACCGACCGAGCCCTTGAGGCGGCGCAGGTTCGCCTTGACGACGTCGAGGCCGACGCCGCGGCCCGAGATGTCGCTGACGAACTGCTTGCTCGAGAATCCGGGCAGGAAGATCAGCTCGAGCCGCGCCTGTTCGTCCATGCGCGCGAGCCGCGCGGCGTCGACGAGCTGGCGCGCGCGCGCGACCTCGGCGATGCGCTCGGCGCGCATGCCGCCGCCGTCGTCGTGGACCTCGATCACGATGCGCCCGCCGACGCTCGCGACGTCGAGTCCGATATGCCCCTGCTCCGGCTTGCCGGCCGCGCGGCGCGCCTCGGGCGTCTCGATGCCGTGGTCGACGGCGTTGCGCAGCAGGTGCGTGAGCGGGTCGCGCAGGCCGTCGAGCACCGCACGGTCGACTTCGATCTGGTCGCCGCGGATGTCGAGTTCGACCGCCTTGCCGAGTTCGCGGCCGAGGTCGCGCACCATGCGCACGAGCGGCCGCAGCACGTTCGCCACCGGCACGAGCTGCATGAGCCGGACCTCGTTCTGCAGGCCCAGCGCCGCATGGCCGGCGCGCGACAGGGTGCCGCGCATCGCCTGGGCCAGGCCGCTGACCTGGCGCCGCAGCGCGCCGAGCTCGGGCAGGCCATCGTCGAGCGCCGTGCGCGCCTCGCTGCCGAACCCCAGCGGCTGGCCGCGCCGGCCGCGCGGGCGCAGCGCGCCGAGGCGCGCCTCGAGCTTGCCGAGGCGCAGGCCCAGGGCCTGCAGGACCTGGACCTGCTCGCTCATCGCGATGCGGGCGAGCTGGAGGTCGTCGCTGATCGCGGCGACGCGCTGCAGGCGCTGCGCGGGCACGCGCACGGCCTCGGTCGGCTCGGCCCCGCGCGGCGCGGCGGCCTCGGACGCGTCGGCAGCGACGCCGACCGTCTCGGGAACGGCCGCCGCGACCTCGTGCGTTTCGCCGCCGGCGGCCGGCGGCGGTGCACCGCCCGGCGCCGGCCCGTCGAGCAGCGCGTCGTGAGCGGCCCCGTCGCCGCGCCGCGCGGCGCCGCGCGCCGCGACCGCCTTGAGCTCGGCGACGAGGCCGAGCTGCTGCCGCGCGACGACGGCCTCGTCGGCCGCGAGCGCGAGGTCGCGCAGGCCGTCGACGGCCTTGAGCGCGAGGTCGACGAGCGCGCCGTCGAGCTCGAGCAGGCCGCCGCGCAGGTCCTGGAACACCGACTCGAGGTGGTGGGCGAGCTCGGCCACGCCGTGCGCCTCGATGCCGCGCGCCGCGCCCTTGAGGTTGTGGGCGCTGCGGAACACGCTGTTGAGCACGTCGGCGCGCGCCTCGCCGTCGAGGCCGCGCTCGAGCTCGAGCAGGCCGTCGCTCATGCTCTGGTGATGCTCGGCGAGTTCGGCCCGGAAGGTCTCTCTCAGCAGGCTCAGGAATTTCGGATCGAGGCTCATCGCCGCGCACGCCCAGGCTTACTCGTCGTGCAGGTAGCTGCGCACGCTGTCGCGCATCTCGCTGGCGAGCACGCGCAGGCGCTCGGCACGGTCGCGTGTCGCGGCGGTCGACTCGACCGACTGGCGCGTCGCCATATTGATCTCGCGCATGGCCGTCGCGATCTGGTCGATGCCGATGCCCTTCTGGCGCACCGCCGTGACGATCTGCTGGCTGGACACCGCGGCCTCGCGGATCGCCTCGGTCAGGCTCTGCATCGAGCCGCCGAGCTGCTGGATCAGCTGGGTGCCGCGGTCGACGCCCTTGCTGCCCTCCTCGGTCACCATCACGGCCTTGTCGGTCGCGCGCTGGATGTCCTGCAGGATCGCGTTGACCTGCACGGTCGCCTGCTGCGACTGCTCGGCGAGCTCCTTGACCTCGGCCGCGACGACGGCGAAGCCGCGCCCCGCGTCGCCGGCCTTCGCGGCCTCGATCGACGCGTTCAGCGACAGCATCTTGAGCTGCTGGGCGAGGCCGTTGACGGTGGCCGTGATCTCGCCGATCTGGTGGGTCTGCTCGGACAGCGCGAGGATCTTGTCGGCGATGTCGTTGACCTGGGTGCGCACGAGCTCCATGTCGGCGACGGCGCGCGCGACGATCTCGGCGCCGCGCTCGCCCTCGGAGCGCGTGCGCTCGGCCGTCGCGCCGAGCGCCTCGGCCTTCTCCTGGGTCTGGCGCGAGATCGCGCGGATCTCCTCGAGCGTGCTCGTCGTCTCGTTGATCGCGGCGGCCTGCTCGCTCGTCGCCGCCGACTGCACGCTGACCGCCTCGAGCATGTCGCCGACGACGGTGGACAGGCCCTGGCCGGCCTTGCTCGTGCGCTGCGTCATCTCGCGCAGGCTCGTCGTCATCTCGTTCAGGCGCACACCGAGGCGCGCCAGGTCGGGGTCGCTCGGCAGCTCGACGCGCGCGCCGAGGTGGCCGAGCGCGACGCGGTCGACGAATGCCGTGTAGTCGTGCAGCGCGCCGCTGAGCTCGGCCGTGACGCCGTGGAAGTAGGTGTCGAGCACGAGCTGCGAGTCGAGCGCGACGATCTTGTACAGCGCCTCGAGCTTGCGCGCCGCGCGCGAGCGGTCCCAGAAATGGTGCTGCAGGATCAGCGGCACGATCATGCGCGTGTACAGCGCGTAGCCGCCGAGAAACCATTGCGGCCCGAGGCCGATGCGCGTGTGCACGACGCCGATCACGAGGCGGTGCTGGCAATAGGCCTCGCCGTATTCGCCGCCGAACATCTCGGCGAGGTAGGTGCGCTGCTTGGTCTTGAGCCGCTCGACGCTCGAGCCGGCGTCCCGGATGATGTTGAGCAGCTGGCTGTGGTTCGAGATGTTCGCGTAGAACGCGTCGACGATGCGCACGACATGCGGTTCGACGATCGGCCAGGTATCCCTGAGCTCGGCGGCGTCGGTCGGCGTGAAGCCGACGAAGCGCATGCGCTCCTCGCGGTCGGCCGCGCTCAGCGAGAAGGTCTGGCGAGGGGGTTTCTTTTCTTCGCTTTGCATGGTGCGGTCTCCTTCACGTGGCGCAGATGTCGGCGAGAATTTTTTCGATGTCGAGCAGCGTCACGCGCCCCTGCAGCAGGCCCAGCGCGTGGCGGCCCGACGCGGCCGACGGCACCGGCACGAGCGTCTCGGCGTCGTACTCGGCCATGCCGATCAGCGTGTCGACGCGCAGGCCCAGCGTCGCGGCGCCGGTGCTCACGACGACGAGGTCCTGGGTCGCCGGCGCGACGGCGTCGACGGCCTCGTCGACGACGCCGAGGTAGCGCCGCAGGTCGACGACGGGCAGCATCTGGCCGCGCCGGTTCACGACGCCGGCGATCGCCGCCGGCGCACCGGGAACGCGCGCGATGCTCGCGACCGTCACGACCTCGTCGACCCATTCGCCGGGCGCGCCGTATTCCTCGTAGCGGCCGAGGCGGAAATGGATGTAGGGCGCGAGCGCACGCGGCGCCGCGGCATCGGCACGCCGCGCGAGCTCGGCCGCGCGCTCGGCCAGCTGCGCGCGCGCGGCGGGGTCGGCGTCGAGCGCGCGCATCGGGTCGGGGCGCGCGCTAGCCGTTGGCTTCGACTTGGGCATGCAGCTCCATTTCGTTCGCGATGATCGCGGCAAGGCGCGCGTAGCTGAGGCCGCCCGGCGCCGGCGCCGCGCCGGGCTCGCGCCGGGCGAGCTCGAGCGCGTTGCGCAGGCTGCGCAGGCCGCGCGCCTGCTGCCCGGTGCGCAGCAGCAGCAGCGCCATCTGGTGGTGCGCCTCGATGTTGTCGGGCGCTAGGTAGAGCGTGCGGCGGAACGCGTCGAGCGCGGCCGCGTCGTCACCGCGCTCGGCGCTGAGCAGCGCGCGCAGGAAATGCAGCGCGGGGTCGGTCGGCGCGCGCTCGAGCGCCTGCGTGCAGCACGCGAGCGCCTCTTCCTGCCGGCCGAGGTTGCCGAGCGCGAGCGCGAGCAGGCGCGCGGCCGCGGCGTCGGGCGGCGCCGCGCCCGCGCTCGCCGCGCGCGCGGCGACGTCGGCCCAGCGACCGGCGGCGGCGAGTGCGTCCAGGTCGGCCCAGGCCGGGGCGGCCGCCGGCGTCGGTGCCTCGGGCGGCGCGGCGGCGGCGCTCGGGTTCGACACGGCGAACGCGGCGGGCGGCGCAGCCGGCACGGGCGGCTGCAACTCGACCGCGAGCAGCGGCTTGCGGTAGTAGCACATCGCGCCGCGCTGCACGGTCACGAGCCCGTCGATATGGGGGTCGACGATGTCCGACGCGCCGAGCAGCAGCACGCCGTCGGGGGCGAGCGCCTGCGTCATGCGCGCGAGGATGCGGCGCGCGCGCGCCGGGTCGAAGTAGACGAATACGTTGCGGCACAGGATCACGTCGAAGTCGTGCAGGCCGTCGACGATCGACGGGAAGCCCCCGGCCGCGAGGTTCAGGTAGCGGAACGTCGCGAGCGCGCGCAGCTCGGCGCGCAGCCGCACGCCGCCGCCCGGCGCGGCCTCGAAGCAGCGCTCGCGCCGTGCCGCGTCGACGCCGCGCAGCGACCAGTTCGTGTACTCGCCGGCCTCGGCGCGGCGCAGCGCCGCGGCGTTGATGTCAGTGCCGACGAGGTGCAGGCGCCAGTCGCGCCGCGCCGCGGCCGCGCCGCCCAGCGCGTCGGTGATCAGCAGCGCGACCGAGTACAGCTCCTGGCCGGCCGAGCAGGCCGCGCTCCAGACGCGCAGCGCGCGCGCGCCGTGGCGGCGCTGCTCGACGAGGCGCGGGATCAGCTCGTCGCGCAACGCGTCCATCTGCGCGGTGTCGCGGAAGAAGAAGCTCTCACCGACGGTCAGCCGCTCGATGAAGAACTCGAGCAGCGCGTCGCCGTCGCGCGCGGCCGCGAACGCCGCACACAGCGCGTGCACGTCGGCGCTGCCGAAGCGGGCCAGCGCCGCGGCGGCGGTCGCGGCGAGGTTGTCGAGCTGGTGGGCGTGGACGAGCAGCCCGAGCCGCGCCTCGACGAGCGCCTGGAGCCGGCCGAGGTCGGCGGCGGCGGCCGTCATGCGGGGTTCGCCTCGGCCGCGGCCAGCTGGTCGAGCTGCAGGCCGTCGCAGACCGCGTCGAGGTCGAGCATGAAGACGAGCCGGTCGGCCTCCTCGAAGACCGCGAGGAAGGGCCCGCGCCCGTCGCGCACGACGTCGGTCGCGCGGCGCAGGCCCTGCTGGTCGACGCGGCTCACGCCGTGCACGGCCGCGACGACGATCGCGCAGCGCCGGCCGCGATGGCGGCACAGCAGCACCGGCGTGTCGAGGTCGTAGTCGAACGCCGGGTTCGCGAGGCGCAGGCACAGGTCGATCGCCGGCACGATCTCGCCGCCGAGGTTGAGCAGCCCGACGATATGGTCGGGGCCCGCGGGAATGGCCTGGCGCGCCGCGAGCGGCAGGACCCGCTCGACATGCTCGAGCGGCAGGCACAGCTGGACGCCCGGCACTTCGAAGCGCAGCATCGGCAGCGCCGGGCCGCTGCGCGGCCGCTGGCGTCGCTCGCCCCCGTCAGGCAGGAGATTTTGGTACATCGATCTCGTCCTTGCGGCGCGCGTCACCGCCGCGGTGCTCGTCGAGAATACCGCGGTTGACGGCCCGGTGATTCGCGCCGCGGCCAGAATAGCTTGCGGCAAGCGGGCAAGCCTGTGAAGCGTCCGCTTGCCGCGACGTCAAGCCCCAAATCGGAGGACATGTGAGCGACGAGATGGATCATCCCTACCCCCTGGCCAAGAGCGACGCCGAGTACCGCGCCGCGCTCGACCCGCTGCAATACCAGGTCACGCGCCACGCGGCGACCGAGCGCGCGTTCACCGGCAAGTACTGGGACCACTGGGCGCCCGGCCGCTACAACTGCGTCGGCTGCGGCACGCCGCTGTTCGAGGCCGACACCAAGTTCGACGCCGGCTGCGGCTGGCCCAGCTATTCGGCCGCCGTCAACGCCGAGGTCGTCGAGCGCATCGTCGACCGCAGCCACGGCATGGTGCGCATCGAGGTGCGCTGCAACAACTGCGGCTCGCACCTCGGCCATGTGTTTCCCGACGGGCCCGACCCCACGGGTGAGCGCTTCTGCATCAACTCGGCGGCGCTAGACTTCGAGTCTCGCAAGTGATTTTTCGGCGCCGTGGCGCCCCTGCATGAAGCTCCTGCTCGACTTTCTCCCGCTGCTGCTGTTCTTCGTCGCGTTCAAGTACGGCGACGGCCACCAGGACTGGGCCGCCGCGTTCGCCAGCCAGCATTTCGGCTTCATGGTCTCGGGCGGCAAGGTCGGCCCCGAGGAGGCGCCGGTGCTGCTCGCGACGCTCGTGATCATGGCGGCGACGCTGATCCAGGCCCTCGTGATCAAGCTGCGCGGCCAGAAGATCGACCTGATGCTGTGGATCAGCCTGGCCCTGGTCATGGTGCTCGGCGGCCTGACGATCTGGCTGCACGACGACACCTTCATCAAGTGGAAGCCGACCGGCATGTACTGGGGTTCGGCGCTCGTGTTCTGGGCCTCGGCGCAGTTCTTCGGCCGCAACCTGATCCAGAGCATGCTCGGCGACGAGCTCGAGCTGCCGGTTCAGGCCTGGCGCGTGCTGAACCGCGCGTGGGTCGGCTTCTTCGCCGCGATGGGCGTGCTCAACCTCTACGTCGCCTACCATTTTTCGCGCTCGACCTGGGTCGACTTCAAGGCCTTCGGCTCGACCGGCCTGATCGTGCTGTTCACGATCGCCCAGGGCTTCTACCTGAGCCGCGTGCTCGACGCGACCGAGAAGGCCGCGGCGGCGGAGCAACATCATGAGCGGTGAACGCGCGGCCCTGATCGAGGCACGCCTGCGCGCGGCGCTCGAGCCGACCGAGCTCGCCGTGACCGACGACAGCGCGGCCCACGCGGGCCATGCCGGCGCGCGCGAAGGCGGCCATTACACCGCAAGAATCGTCGCGGCGCGATTTACAGGCCTTCACAGGGTGGCTCGACACCGCCTCGTATATCATGCGCTCGCCGATCTGATGCAGTCCGGCATCCACGCCCTCGCGATCGACGCGCGGGCCCCGGGTGAAGACTGAGCCGGATCAAGGCACCAGGCAGTACCGTCACGCGCCGATTCGGCGCCATTTTTTTACCCGCTTGCCCACCCAATCCCCATGAAGAAGCTTGTGCTCGCCGCGGCCATCGCGGCCTTCTGTGCCACCGCCGGCGCGCAGAACATCACCACCGTCAACGGCAAGCCCGTGCCCAAGGCAGGCTACGACCTGCTGCTCGACCAGATCAAGAAGAGCGGCCAGGCCGACTCGCCCGAGCTCGAGGCCCGCGTCAAGGACGAGGTCGTGATGCGCGCGATCTTCATGCAGGAAGCCGAGAAGCACGGCATCCCGCAGACGGCCGACTTCAAGGCCCAGATGGAACTCGCGCGCCAGACGCTGCTGATTCGCGCGCTGATGGCCGACTACCAGAAGAAGAACCCGGTCACCGACGCCGAGGCGCAGGCCGAGTACGACCGCGTCAAGGCGGCCAGCGGCGGCACCGAGTACAAGGCGCGCCACATCCTTGTCGACAACGAGGACGCGGCCAAGGCCATCATCGCCAAGATCAAGGGCGGCGCGAAGTTCGAGGACATCGCGAGCAAGGAATCGAAGGACCCGGGCTCGGCCGCGCAGGGCGGCGAGCTCGACTGGGCCAACGGCAACAGCTACGTGCCGGAATTCACCGCCGCGCTGGCCAAGCTGCAAAAGGGCCAGCTGACCGACGCGCCGGTGCAGACCAAGTTCGGCTGGCACGTGATCATGCTCGAGGACACGCGCGCCGCGACCTTCCCCGCCTTCGACGCCGTCAAGGAGCAGGTCAAGCAACGCCTCGGCCAGCAGAAAATCACCGACTACGAAGAGTCCCTGCGCAAGACCGCGAAGACCGACTACAAGTTCAGCGACAGCCACTGAGCTGCCCGAACGGTGCAACAGAGCCCGCCACCCGGCGGGCTTTCTTTATGGGGCGGCGAGCCGCCCCGCTTCGATCCTGAGCTGGCGCTCGCAGCGCTGCGCGATCTGCACATCGTGGGTCACGAGCACGAGCGTCGTGCCGGCCTCGCGGTTGAGCTCGAACATCAGCGCCATGATCTGCGCGCCGGTCGCGAAGTCGAGGCTGCCGGTCGGCTCGTCGGCGAGCAGCAGCGCGGGCTGCAGCACGAACGCGCGCGCGAGGGCGACGCGCTGCTGCTCGCCGCCCGACAGCACGCGCGGGTAATGGCCGAGCCGCTCGCCGAGGCCGACGCGCGCGAGCATCGCGCGTGCGAGTTCGCGCGCGCGCGGCTCGCCGCGCAGCTCGAGCGGCAGCATCACGTTCTCGAGCGCCGTGAGGTTGGGCAGCAGCTGGAAGCTCTGGAACACGAAGCCGATCTCGGCGCCGCGCACGGCCGCGCGCGCGTCCTCGTCGAGCGCGAACAGGTCCTGGCCGCGCAGCCGCACGGTGCCGCTGCTCGGCCGGTCCAGGCCCGCGAGTATCGTCAGCAGCGTGCTCTTGCCCGAGCCCGACGCGCCGACGATCGCGACCGACTCGCGCGCGGCGAGCGCGAACGAGAGCTCGTGGAGAATCGTCAGCGCGCCGCCGGCATCGGCAACGGTCTTGGTGACGGCATCGACTTCGATCAGGGAATTGGAAGAGGACAGCATGGATTCAGGACGGCGTCAGGCGTTGCGCCACTTTAGCCTGCTCGGGCTGCTCGGCCTGGCGACGCGCGCGGACGCGGCGCCGGCGCGACGCATCGTCGTCGTCGGCGACAGCCTGTCGGCCGAGTACGGGCTCGCGCGCGGCCAGGGCTGGGTCGCGCTGCTCGGCGCGAAGCTCGCGGCCGAGAAGCCCGGCTGGAAGGCGCTCAACGCAAGCATCAGCGGCGACACGACGGCCGGCGGCCGTGCGCGCCTTCCTGCCCTGCTCGCGGCGAGCCCGCGGCCGGCGATCGTCGTGATCGCGCTCGGCGGCAACGACATGCTGCGCGGCCTGCCGCTCGAGGCCTCGCGCGCCAACCTCGTCGCGATGGTCGAGGCCGCGCAGCAGGCCGGCGCGAAGGTCGTGCTCGTCGGCATGCAGGTGCCGCCGAACTTCGGGGCGCGCTACGTCGGCGCGTTCACGGCGATGTACGCGGAGCTCGCGCGCAGTCACCGTTGCGCGCTCGTGCCCTTCCTGCTCGAGGGTGTCGCGGACCGGCCCGACGCCGACGACTGGTTCCAGGCCGACCGCATCCACCCGATCGCGCGCGCCCATCCGATCATGCTCGGCAACGTCTGGGCCGTGCTCAAGCCCTTGCTGTAGTCAGCGATCGTTTTGCGCCGCTGGCGGCGCTAACTCCGCTGGTCAGCGATCGTTCTCTTTCTTGCGGTCGTCGTGGCGGCGATCGTCGTCGCGCTGCTGCTGCGAGCCGCGGTTCTGCTGCGCCTGCTGAGGCTGTTGCTGCGGCTGGGCCTGTGGCTGCTGGCGCGCAGGCTGGGCCTGCGACTGGAACTGCGGCGGCTGGGCAGGCTGCGCCTGCGGCCGATCGCGCCAGGCCTCGCGCTCGGCCTGCTGCTGGCGCTGCGCCTGCTGCTCCTGCTGTTGCTGCTGCTGGATCTGCTCCTGGCGGCGCGCGGCCCATTCGTCCTGGCGCTGCTGCTCTTGCTGTTGCCGCTGCAGCTGCTCTTGCTGACGCTGCGGGTCCGGACGAGGGTCTTGGCGCGCAGGCATCGGCTGCTGCTGCTGCGGCTGTGGTTGTTGTTGCGGACGGCCGCCGAAGGCCGCGTCGTCGCGGCGCGGGTCGCGGCCCGCGTTCCAGCGATCGTCGCGCTGCTGCTGCTGCTGCTGCTGCTGCGGCTGCTGCGGACGCGCGAAGTTCGGGTTGTTCGCCGCCGGCTGCGGCCCCATCATCGGCTGGCCCATGCCGGCGCGCGGATTGTTGCCGCCGCGGTTCGCCGGCGCCGCGCCGACGTTGACGCGCT
>Ga0213872_10000076_pt1 | contig 90633 bp, 83 predicted proteins | sample VelepicomBERX_R2_FD_160071 | JGI IMG/M metagenome (GOLD analysis project Ga0213872, IMG submission 160071) | Rhizosphere microbial communities from Vellozia epidendroides in rupestrian grasslands, the National Park of Serra do Cipo, Brazil - RX_R2 | ecosystem: Host-associated > Plants > Roots >... | reverse complement strand
GGAAGGCTGGAACGGTTTATGCCGGGCAGCAACCGCAAAATTCTGTTAATCCAGTTAGCGTTTCCCAGTACGATGCCGCCTGCTTACACCAGTCACACTAATTCAATAGCTTCGATGGTGAAAAAAACGGAGGTCGCTATGGCGGCTTCCGCTTTTGGCCGTACGCCGCCTCGCAACTCTATGCCACAAAGTCGCGCTAACACCACTTGAGCTTTGAGTCCAAGCCTAAAGTTAAGGTCTAGGCGAGGCTCCATCGCGCGGAGCCTCCTCGGCAGCAGGGTTAGGACTCTGTGGCTCAAGCAAAAGTCCGATTTTACTTCCTGGTTGCAATGTAATTTGCGGAAGAATATCGTCGCCGGTGAATGGTTTTCCATCCGCACCGACACCGCGCAGGTAATAGTGGTCGTCGCCAACACGCTCATAGAAGAAATACCTGGGCTTACCGCCAAGCTCAACAACACTAGGATCAAAGACAGTTACGAATCCATTTTTAGGTAGTGAGTCTTGGAGTACCTTAAGCGACTCTGGGTATTTTCCATTCTGCGTCTTGTAGAACTCGATCGAAGGAACAAGCGAATTGATTGTGCTCTGAGCAAGTTGCACACGGAGATCGTCATAAACTCCTCCCCGCTGTGCGAAGCCGAAGTAAAAGAGCGCTCCATATATGAGAATAGTAAAGCTGATCCCACCTAAACCAATGGCTGCAAGGCGCTTTCCTCCGAGCTTGCTCGTGACCAGCCCCCAAATAATGGCGACGATCCCAAATAGCACGCCTAGTAAGGGAATAAACGACATGCCTCCAATCACAAAGGGGAAGACTCCAAGTTTTTCTGAGCTGCTGCTATCCGTGATGGTCATGTATTTATGATTCCTAATATCTTATGTGTTGAAAATTGATTAAATTGTAGCGACCGCCTCCTTGTGGTCGGCTACTGCCAGCCAAAAATAGGAAGATTTTTTAGTAAACCGAAAAGTGCAAAACTCACCATTGGCAAAATGATGACTAGGATACCAATCAGCCCTGATCGCCATATCCCAATTGCATCTCCCTCTGTGGTCTTAGCACGTCTACAAAAAAAGGCCACAGCCAGTAAAACTTGCGCTGAGGATGAAAGAGCAAAAATAAACTGCTCCGATGCGATAGGGAAAACAAAAGCAACGCCAAGATTAGTTGCTTTTGTCAGGACTAATGATAAACAAGAAAATATTACTATCAGCATCCACTCAATTTTTAATCTGAAAACTACAAGAGTCGTAATTTTCACAAAGACGATAGTTGCAAATAACAAAATAACCCACGAAAGCAAAGAATAAATCATATTTCCAAGATGCAATAAATTATTAGACAGTGTGTTTTTATATCATCCGAGTTAGTATCCAGCTGTGCTAGATGCTACCCGCTTTTGGCCGAAAGCAACTAACGCATGAGGATATCATCTTGCTCATCTGCAAAACTCACGCATTCTCACTCTGGGCCGGACCCGCGCTGCAGGGATCTCATGATTGCTTGACGCATTAAATCTACATATGTAGTATTAAAGAATGATACGATCCAGAGCCCCCTCTCCTCAGACCAAGATGTTGCTGGCGGCTCTGCTGGCGCAACGTACCCTATGGCAGCATGGGTATGACCTTTCTGAGCAGACAGGCCTCAGTTCTGGAACACTTTATCCAATCCTCATGCGATTAAGTGACAGAGGAATGGTTGAATCCAAGTGGGAGCCATCACTGCTTGCAGGCCGTCCACCCAGAAAGCTATATCGACTAAATGCTGAAGGAATCTCTTATGCGACTGAGCATTCGGAACCAGAGCATATGAACTCGCGGACACTTTCACCAGGTCAAGCCTGATGTCCACCAAAGCCGTCAGACTCATCAACGCTATGACCAGGCTGGCGATTTGGATAATGCCGCCCCAGCGCCAGGACTGGGCGCAAGCGATGCTCAATGAATGTGCCTATATTGAATCCCGACGAGAGGCAGTTCGTTGGGCTGTTGAAAGCCTGCTATTTGCCATTGCCGAACGAAGCACCCACGAACTGGAGAGAGCGCTCATGAACATCAAGGCATTAAAAACCGCGCTAGTTATCGCACTAGTCCTTAACATGACCGCCGTCAGCGCGGTAGCAGGTATCTATTCGATTCAAAAACCATATCAACAAGAACGAATCAAGTTTGCTCTTTGTCGATATTTGGATGGCAAATAAGCCTCAGATAATCCCGTTCTCCAGAGCATAGCGTGTCAGTTCCGCATTGCTGGCCAGCCCCATCTTGTCCAGGATGCGGCTGCGGTAGGTGGTCACGGTATTCGGGCTCAGGTGCAGGGCTTCGCCGATGCGCACCAAGGTCTCGCCCGCCGCGATCAGCTTGAACACTTCCAGCTCGCGGTTGGACAGCGATTCGTGCGCAGCGGCCTGCCCTGCTCCGCCGCTGCCGATCAGGCTGGCCAGCTTGTCGGCCATGGCTTCGCTGACGTGCTTGCCGCCCGCAGCGGCCTTGCGCACCGCCGCCACCAGCATATTGGTGGGCGCGTCCTTGGTCAGGTAGCCAGCCGCACCCAGCTTGAGCGCGCGCACGGCGTAGATCTCTTCCGAATAGGTGCTCAGCATCAGCACGGCCAGGCGCGGCTGTTCCGCGTGCAGCTGGCGCAGCAGCTCCAGGCCGTTCTTGCCGGGCATGGTGATGTCCAGCATGGCGACGTCAAACTCGTTTTTGCCCACCAGCTCCAGCGCCTCGATGGCGTTGGAGGCTTCGCCGCAGACTTCGATATCGTCCGCCGTGCCCAGCATCAGGCGCACGCCGTTGCGGGCGATGGCGTGGTCATCCACCAGCAGGACGCGGATGGCTTTACTGCTCATACTTCTTCTCCAGCGGCAGGCGCAGCTGCAAGGTGGTGCCCTTGCCCGGCTGGCCGGTGATTTTCAATTCCCCGTCAAAGTGGCGCGTGCGTTCGTGCATGCCCTGGATACCCCAGGAGTCGCCGTTCAGCAGGCGCTCGGCGTCGATGCCCTTGCCGTTGTCGGTGACCGTCACGTAGAGGATCTTCTTGTCGCATCGGGCCTCGATACGCACTTCGGTGGCGTCGGCGTGGCGCACCACATTGGTCAGGGCTTCCTGCACCACACGGAACACCATGGTGCTGCGCTCGGGATCGAGCAGCAGCGACGACGTATCCGGCGCCACATAGGTTTCGCACTTCAGGCCGGAACGCTGCGCCACTTGGGCGCCATACCATTCCAGCGCAGGCCATACGCCCAGCTGATCCAGCACGCTGGGGCGCAGGTCGGTGATCACGCGGCGCACCGTTTCAATGGCGTCCTGCGCCAGCTTGTGGGCCTCGCCCAGCAGCGGATCGGCTTCTTCGCCGGCGCTTTCGGCCCGGCCCAGCACCACCGAGATATACGCCCTGATGCCGGTCAGCAGGCCACCCAGCTCGTCGTGGATTTCCTGGGCGATGCGCTGGCGCTCGCGCTCCTTGATGTTTTCCTGGTGCGCGGCCAGGCGGCGCAGCGCTTCCTTGGAGGCCTGCAAAGCCGCTTCCGCCGCCTTGCGCTGGGTGATGTCGTGAATCGTGGCCAGCACCAGCGGCAGGCCCTGCGAGGTTTCCAGCGGCGACAGGCTGACCTCGACGGGGAATTCGCGCCCTTCGTGGTGCATGGCGAACAGCGCCATGCCGGTGCCCATCGCGCGTGCGCGCGGCTGCTTGAAAAATTCCGCGCGCATGCCGACGTGGCCATGGCGGAAGCGCTGCGGCAGCAGGATTTCAATGGTCTGGCCCAGCAGCTGCTCGGACTTCATGCCGAACAGCTGGCACAAGGCCGGATTGGTCAGCACGATATGGCCACCGCCATCGATAATGAGCATGGCGTCGGTGGCGCCATTGAGTAGCCATTCAAGGCTTTGGCCTGCGATCTGGATGTTCTTCATTCTTTCTCCATCATCGCAAATACCGGCGCGACCCGCAAGAGGCCGTGGTTACTCTCTGCCTCATTCACCGCTCGCAATCCGCCGGCTGACGCTGACCGGATAATTGACGCTGCGCTCCTTGAGGATAGGATCGCCCGAATCTTCAATGCCGTCGGTCAGGCGCAGCGGGTTGTAGGCCAGGCGCTTCTGGCGTTCCACACCGTCGGGGAAGATGCGCTTCAGGGTCAGCGTGCCCAGCTCCACCAACTGACGTTCGTCCGGCCACAGCGCGGTGCAATCGTTGACCACATCGCCCGGCTCGGCCAGCTGCAGCAACAGACGATAGCGGATGGGGCCAGCCGCCAACTGGGTTTGTAAGGTCTGCGTCAGGTAGTCGTGCGACAGCTCGGCAAAGTGCGCCGGATCGGCCGTTTCAAAGCCCGCCACCGGCACCAGGCGATAGCGGCCGTAGCGGCTCTGGCCCTGGGCATTGGTGAACTTGAAAGCGCTGATGGAAAAATACTGCGCGGTGCCGTAATGGCGCGGCGGCGGTGGCAGCTCGCGGAAGAAGCGCGCCGTGGAAGCATGCGTGGCGGCGAATTTTTCCACCGCGTTCGGATGCGCTGCATTGGGGCCGCTGGCAATGATCGCTTCGATCAGCGCCAGAAAGTCAGCCCGGCTCGATACCGGAAAACTGCGCGTGGACAGCATCAGGATGTCGGTGGCGTCGCCATCCGGCAGCTGAAAGCGCAAGCCCACGCCTTGTGGCTGGCCATTCGGATCGGTATCCGGAATGGTGGGCAGGCCGCCATTGTCGGAGAAGCGCACCAGCACCGGGTAGCTGCCGGGCCGGAAGTGCGCCGCGCGGCTGATGCCCGCCGCCGCAGGCAGCGGCTCGAACACGCCATCCACCAGCACACCCTTGGCGTGGGTGGCGCGCGCACCGGGATGGGGACCGCCGGCCAGCTGTTCCAGCCGGTCGACCATCCGCTCATCGACGTCGGTGATAGGGCCCTGGGCCTGTACCTGGGCGCTGGCGGCGAGGGCCAGCAGCAAAAGAGTCTGAAACACGCCTCGCATGGGATGTCTCCAATAGAAATGTGCGCGATCCATGATTCTATAACAGGCCTGTTCGACCAGGCTCAAGAAGCTTGGCGGCCGCCTGTGGGATCGTCATGCATTGCCCTCTTCCGCCGTCACCATGCCGCCAACCTATCTGATCGCCGCCGCGCGCCATCGCCTGCAAGACCCGCTGCTGCTGGAGCGCTGGCAGGCGCTGCTCGCCGCCAGCAGCAGTCCCGAACGCATTTACCAGACACCCGCCTATTTCGCCTACGCGCTGGCGAATGGCATGGCAGGCGCGGAGCTGTTCACCGTGAGCGAAAGCGGTAGCGGCCGACTGGTTGGCGTCGTCCCCGTACTGGAGCGCGCGCATAGCCTGGACTTTCATGCGGGCGCGCGCCGCCTCGCCGCTTTGAGCATGCCCAGCGTGGTGGTGCTGGGCAGCGCGCCTCTGCTGCCACCCAATGCCGCGCTTTGGCGACAGCTGTGCCGCTTCCTGCTGGCGCGCTATCCGCATTGCCAGGCAGTGTCGCTGACCGCCCTGCCCGCAGACGCTGCCTGGCGGCCGCTGCTGCGCGCCCCTGCCACGCTGCGTCATGTGCTGCACGGCTGGCGCGACTGCCACACCGTGCCGCTGGCGGCCGGCTACGCGGCCTTCCTTGCCCAGCTGGGATCTAAGCGCCGCTACAACCTCAAACGCCAGCTACGGATACTGGAAGAACAGCGCGGCGCTCTCACCCTGCATACCATCACCGAGCCGCGACAGATGCCGGTGCTCAGCGCGGCGCTGGCCGCCCTGTCAACGCCGCAGCAGCGCCGCCAATGGCTATCCGATGCCTCACTGCTGTCGCTGGCCGAACGCGGCCTGCTGCTGTGCTACGTGCTGCACTGTGAGGAGCTGCCCGCCGCCCTGATCCTGGCGCTGACCGATGGCCGCGTACTCCATGTGAACAACATCCTGCACGATTCCGCGCTGGCCCAACTGTCGGCGGGCACCGCGATCCTGTTCATGGCAATGGAAGACGCCTGCCAGCGCGGCCTGCACGCATTGGACTTCGGCTACGGCAGTCCGGCGCACAGCTACCAGTCCACCAACGTAACGCAGCGGCGCGGCCACGTCCTGCTGCTGCGCGCGAATCTGCGTAACTATCTGGGTAGCGTGGCGCACCGGCTCTGGTGCGCTGCTGTGGAATGGGCGCGGACTACAAACGCGCGCCGCTGGCGCGCTCGTATGCGCTAGCCGCCCAGCGCGTGGCCAGCATCATCGTCTCCTCATACCACGGCAAGCGCACCGTTCCGGAGCGTGCGGTCAGCACGCCGTCGCGCAGAGCTGCGCCCATGCGCAGCAGAAGATCCGGATAGTTCAAGCCTGCCCGCCGTGCATACAGCAGCGCGGCCCCAAAGCGCGGATTCAGTTTGAGAATGGCGTAGCGATCGGCGTCCGGATCGTAGCGCAGGTCCAGATGTCCCATGCCGCTATAGCCGGTCGCCGCGACGAAACGCTCCACGTAATCGCGCACACGCGGGCTGTCGTAGAACACCCGCTCGCCATGGCGCCGGTGCTGAAACACCGAATACGCCAGCAGCCGTCCCGAGCGCGCCAGGAAAGACGCGCCCACATCCCAGCCCGGCACAAACGCCTGCTGTACGGCCTGCGCATCGCCGCTCCAGTGGCTGGATGGATGCGGCAAGTCCAGCTCCTCCAGCAGACGCACCAGGTTCCAGCGGTTGCCGAAGGTCGCGATCGTGGACGCCGACGGCACGGCGCAAGCGGGGATGTCCGCCAGCCGCTCGGTATCCGCCAGCAGCAGCGAGGTATCGTAGTCCGAACCCATCACCGCATCGATACGGCCGCCACGGCAGAGGTCACGCACGCGCCACAAAGATACCTTGTCCAGCTGCTGGCCCGCACGGCTCAGTCCCACCCAGGGCAGATAGCGGCGGCAATCGCGCGTCCACTGCATGGGCGACCAGGGGTGCCAGCCCAGCACCAGCGGCGCCCCGCCCGCGCAGCGCAGACAGCGCGCCACCGCCCAGGTCAGCGAGGGCACTACGCCCAGCAGCAATACTGAAGGATACCCACGTCGCATGCACGGCCTCCGTTGCGTCGGCCACGTACAGCCGCGCTATCTCGATAGCGTAGCCTGCTTCGGCACTTCGTGCAGAGAGCGGGTTCAATCGTGCGGGGGATGGATCAGGGTTCCAGCGGCAGGACCAGGCGGCACAGGGTGCCCGCGCCCGGCGTGCTCTCCACCGCGATGCTGCCGCCCAGCGTACCGGACACCAGGCTGCTGACAATGTGCATGCCCAGCCCCGAATTGCCCGCGTCACGCCGCGTAGTGAAGAAAGGATCGAAAATATGCGCCAGCACATCCGGCGCAATGCCGCGGCCATTATCGGCAAATTCCAGCACCACCTCATTGGCCAGGCCCGGCTTCACGCTGATGCTAATGCGCCCGCTCTCGCCGCCAAAGGCATGGTCGAGCGCATTGGTGGCCAGGTTGATCAGCACCTGCGCCAGCGCGCCGGGATAGCTATCCATCGCCACTTCCTGCGCCACCTCGATCTGCACCTCGATATCGTGCTTGCGCAGTTGCGGCTCCAGGCTGGCCATGGTCTCGCGCACCAGATCGCCCAGGACAAATCGCCTCCGCCGCTCGCTGCTGCGGTCCGTCGCGCCGGACTTCAGCCGCCGCACCAGCTCCGCCGCGCGCGCGCAATTGACCGCCAGCGCATCGGCCAGCTCGATGCCGTTGCGGAGGAATTTTTCCAGCCGCGCGCGCGTCACCTGGCCCGAGCCGACGTTCTGCTCAAAGCGCCGCAGCTCGTCGCCCAATTGCGTCGCGGCGGTAAAGGCCACGCCCACCGGCGAATTGATCTCGTGCGCCAGCCCCGCCACCAGCCGTCCCAGCGAGGCCATGATCTCGGTCTTAACCATGTGCTCCTGCATGCGGCGCTGCTGGTCCAGCGAATCTTCCAGCGCCTCGGTGCGCTGCGCCAGATCGGCGGTGCGGCGCGCCACCAGCTCTTCCAGCATGGCTTCCACCTGCGCGCGCGCCTGCACCTCATGCTGCAGGGCGTTGTTCTGCTCCACCATGCGCTGCTGCATGGCATGCAACTGCAGGTGGGTCTGTACCCGCGCCAGCACTTCCTTCAGCTGCAAGGGCTTGGCGATATAGTCGACGCCACCGGCGTCAAAGCATTCGAGTTTGGATTTTTCGTCGGTCAGCCCGGTCATGAAGATCACCGGGATCTGGCGCAGGCGCGGGCTGGCTTTCATGCGGCGGCAGGTTTCGTAGCCGTCCACGCCGGGCATCACCACGTCCAGCAGCACCAGGTCGGGCGCCTCCTGCTCCATGCGCGCCAGGGCGCTGGCGCCGTCGTGAACTCCGATCACCTGCAGGCCGGATTGCTCCAGTACTTCGCGCAGCACCATCACCGTACTCACGGAATCGTCCGTGACCAGCACTACGGGTTTTACGGATGCGCGGTTCAGGCTGACGAAGTTGGTAGTCAACATGTCTCCCCGTTTGTGTTGCCCTGGACAATGTGAACAACAGATGCCCGGGATTTTGCAACAAATGATTATGATTTTACTACTCACTGCCATAAAATATGGCAGAGCAACGGTACGAGTGTTTTCCCGAATCGTCAAGTGGAGCACGAGATGCAGGATCAGTCCCCCGCAGATACCCTATCTGCCCTCGACAACATCGACTGGCTGGTTGAAGATGACAAGGATCCCTGCGGCCACAACAACACCCTACCATCATGGAAGTTACTGATCGCCGACGACGACCTCCACGTACAGCAGGTCACTGAGCTGGTCCTGCGCGACCTGGAATTCCTTGGACGCGGCGTGCAGCTGCTGCATGCTCATTCGGCGCAGGAAGCCCGCGCCCTGCTGCAGGATCATCGCGATATCGCCTTCGCCCTGCTCGACGTGATAATGGAAACCCCGCAGGCAGGCCTCGATCTGGTCCGCCACATCCGCGATGACCTGAACGACCGCGCCATGCGCATCGTGCTGCGCACCGGCCAGCCGGGCGATGCGCCGGAACAGGAAGTGGTGGTCGCCTACGAGATCGACGACTACAAATCCAAGACCGAGCTGTCGTCGCAAAAGCTGACCACCTGCGTGATCGCCTCGCTGCGCGCCTTCGACTACATCACCCGCATCAACACCCTCAACGCCGAACTGGAAACGCGCGTGCGCATGCGCACCGCCGAACTGGAAAAGCTGGCCATGCTCGACCCGCTCACCGGTGCGGGCAACCGCCGCCACCTGGACCAGCGCGCCAGCGTGGAGCTGGCCGACAGCGAACGCCATGGCAGTTCACTGGCGGTGGTGCTGTTCGACATCGACCATTTCAAGAAGATCAACGACACCTGGGGCCATGCGGCAGGCGATGCGGTGCTCAAGCGCCTGGTCAACTGCGTGCAGAACGAACTGCGTGCGCGCGACTTCCTGGCCCGCATCGGCGGCGAGGAATTCGTCCTGCTGCTGCCGGGCAGCAGCCTGGAAGACGGCGCGCGGGTGTGCGAACGTATGCGCTGCGCGATCGGCTGCTCACCGTTTGAAACGGAACAAGGCAGCATCGGCGTCACTTCCAGCTTCGGCATCACCACACTGGCGCGCGGCGAAAGCCTGGAGCAGGTGCTGCAGCGCGCCGACAGCGCCCTGTATCAGGCCAAGAGCGAGGGACGCAACCGCGTCATCACTGCCGAAGTCACCGTCGTTCCGGCCTGAGTTATTCAGTCCCGTGCGATCTTCCGCGCCCAGGCGGCTTCCAGTGGATGCTCGCGGTGATACTGTTCGCGTGCTGCGCGCAGCGCCTGCAGATGCGCAGGCAGCATTGCCGGTGTCAGCTCCGCGCCAAAGTCTTCCGGCACGGCGTCGCCGCCAAACATGCGCGCCAGGATCATGCGGCCAACCCGGTCGCGGTAGTGCGAAGGCTCCCAGTAATTGGCCATCTCCGTCTGCCCGCTGGCTTGCGGAATCGCCTCGGTGGTGATGCTGTTGTAGCCGGCGAAGTCATACAGCTTCAGGTCGCAGCCGCGTGCGCGCTCGCGTTGCGCCAGTCCGGCCAGTGCAGCCATCCACTGTTCCACGGCCTGCCATTTGCCAGCCCAGTACAAGGCATCCTGCGTCATCGCGTGGGTTGGGTTGATGTACAGGCGCACGCGCGTGGCGTCGGCGCACAAGGCGGACAGGCTGGCAGCCAGCGCCTGCATGCCCTCTTCCGTCGGCCCGGCGCCGTACAAATATTCGCGCGTGCGCGGCGCCACGGCGGCCTGCGTGCCGCCCCAGCCATGAATGCGGTAGGCCATGCAGGCACCATCGCGCTGTCCGTTCAGCGCCAGGCTGGAACGGCAGATGCGCGGCTGCCGTCCGCCCAGCTGGCGCAAGGAGTCACCCGCCATCTCCAGCGTCAGCACGCGCTGAAAAGTCAGCAGGCTGCGGCGCAGCGGGTAGAACGGACCGTCCGCCACCAGCTCCGGCACAAAGTCGGTATTCCCCGCCACCATGGCAAAGGACGGCGCATCCAGTCCCCACACCACCGTGTCGAGCGGACGCACGTTGGCGGCGTGGCGCGCCATCAGTATCGCATCGGCCAGCGAGGCACCGGATAACGCAGCGTTGAACACCGTTCGCCCCTCGAACGCGGGCCAGCGCGTAGGCAGTCCCAGCTCCGTGCGAGAGTTGCCAAGGTAAAGCACTTCCGGCTTGAACTGCGCCACTGCATAGGTCTTGCTCCAGGCACTGAGCTTTTCCTGCGTGGCGCGCAGGCGCTGCACCTGCGCGTTGTTCCATTCGTGGATCAGGTAAGGATCCACCAGGTAGTTCATTCCCGCCACCGCGCCGATCACCGTCGCACAGTAAGCCAGAAAGATCAGCACATAGCGGCGCATGGCTAGAATTGGGAGTAAAGGAATTCCGCTACCCGGTTCATGCTGAACAGGCAGGCGAGGAACAGCGTCGACATGGCCACGCTCCAGCGCGCGCTCGGCGTCCAGTGCCCGGAAAACAGTTCCTGCGTGTTGGGCGCAAAGAAAGCCAGCAGCGCGGCGAGCGCCAGCATGGGCAGTCCCGGTCCTTCCAGCTCGATCCAGCGGATGCCGTCGAAAGACGGCGACAGCCAGTGCAGCTGCGGCGCCAGATGCTGCAGACCGTGCGGCAGCGCCAGCCCGTTCAGTCCTGCCAGGGCACCCCAGATATCGGCCGCCGTGTGCAGGTCCGGCGCGCGAAACGGCACCCAGGCCAGCATCACCGCGATAAAAGTCAGCGGCACGTTCCACCACGCCGCCTTGCCACCGCCGCGCCATGCGTGATGCACCATCAGGTACAGGCCATGCAGCCCGCCCCACACGACAAAGGTCCACGCCGCGCCATGCCATAGGCCGCCCAGCAGCATGGTCAGCATCAGGTTGCGATAGCGCCGCATCGCGCCGTGGCGGTTGCCGCCCAGGGGCAGGTACAGGTAGTCCCTTAAAAACCGCGACAGGGTCATATGCCAGCGCCGCCAGAAGTCACTGATATCGGCCGCCTTGTACGGCGAGTTGAAGTTCAGCGGCAGCTTGACGCCAAACAGCTGCGATAGCCCGATCGCCATATCCGAGTAACCGGAAAAATCGAAGTACAGCTGAAACGTATAGGCCAGCACACCAACCCATGCCTCGATCCATTGCGGATGCGCGCCCGCAGCGAACACCGGCGCGGCCAGCGGCGAGAGCTGGTCCGCGATCAGCGTCTTCTTGGCCAGCCCGATCACGAACACCGACAAGCCGATGGCAAAATTGGCCGCATGCGGACGGCCGGTTTCTGCGCGAGCAAACTGCGGCATCATCTCGCTATGGTGCAGCACCGGTCCCGCGATCAGATGCGGGAAGTAGCTGACGAACAGCGCGTACTGCGTCAGCGGCGCAGGCCCTGCCTGGCGGCGATGACAGTCCACCAGATAGGCGATCTGCGTAAAGGTGAAAAAGGAAATCCCCACTGGCAGCACGATATGCCAATGTGCCCCCGTCAGAAAGTCCGCGTACTTGAAGGCCGCCAGCAACACCAGATCCACACCCACAGCAAACGTGAGCCACGCCCTGCTCGCCACCACCCTCGCGGCGAAGTGATTGAACAGGATGGAGGCCAGCAGCAAAGGCAGAAAGTGGACGTCCCACCAGCCGTAGAAAAACAGCGAGGCCAATGCCAGCCACAGGATGTGCGCCTCGCCTCCCCAGCGCGCCAGCCAGAAGTACCCGGCCAGCACCACCGGCAAATACAAGAACAGGAAGGCGAAGGAATTGAACAGCAAGGCCGGCTCCGCAATGACGAAAAGCTCTCAGTCTAAAGAGCGTCCTTCCCTCGCCTTTGAGCCAAATCAAGCCAGCCTTTCATACACCGCAAGCAGTTGCGGGCGCACCGCAGTCCAGGTGTAGCGCATCACTTCCTGTTGCCCTGCTGTGGCCAGTGCATCACCCAGCGCTGGTTGATCGAACAGGCAGGCCAGCGCCGCCGCCATCTCCGGCGCCGATCCCAGCGTCACCAGCAAGGCGGTATGGCCATCCCGCACCATGTAGGGCACACCGCCCGCGCGCGTACTCACCACCGGCACGCCGCTGGCCAGCGCTTCCAGTACCGCATTGGGCATATTGTCGACCAGGCTGGGATTGAGCATGACATCGGCATTCGCATACAGGGCTGCCATCTGCGCATGATCCACCCGCCCGGCAAAGCGCACCGCCTCCCACACACCCAGCTGCGCGGCCAGCTGTTCCAGTTCCGCGCGCAAGGGACCGGAACCTGCAATCACCATGCACGCGCCGGGATGCGTGACGCGCAGCAGCGCCAGCGCGCGCAAGGCGCAGGCATTGTCGTAGATCGCTTCCAGATTGCGCGCCACCAGAATGCACTGCCTGCGCGGCCGCGCAGCGGGCGAAAAGCGGGCGAGATCCACCACGTTCGGCACCACCAGCGCCGCCATGCCATGACGCTGGAACACGTCTTCCAGAAAGCCGGACGGCACCACCACCGCACTGGCGCGCGCCATGCTGAGCCGCACCCAGCGCAGCGAACGGGCGAAGAACGCTTCCGCCTCGCCGCCCCGGTAGTTGACCAGCACCGGCGTGCCACGCCAGCGGCCGATCCAAATCGCTGGAACGGCAAACAGATGCCAGCTCCAGCCCGAGTTGGCCATCACGTGCAGCAAATCAGATTGTCCGGCGCAGCGCCACAGCCGCAGCAGATATGGCAGTAACCGGAACACCGCGCGCACGCCACGCACGCGCTCAGCCCACGCGGGACGATATGGCGGATTGACCTGCACCACGTCGACCTGCAAGCCTTCTTCGCGCAGCAGCCGCGCCAGCTGTAAGGTCTGATTCGCCATGCCCCCCGAAGGCGGCGGCAAAGGCCCGACCAGGCCGACGCGCAGATTCATGGCTGACGGATGATCAGACGGTTGACGTAAGGGTCCAGCGCCAGCGGTCCGGCGTACGCTTGCGGCGCATAGCGGTAGGCATAGCAAGGCAGCAGCGAATACTGAATCTGCAGCATCAGGCGCGGTTGATCGAGCGGCGCCGCGCCCTTGTGGATGCCCGCCGTATCGACCGCAAAGCAGAAGCCGCGCGGGCCGGTGGCGGTAAGCAGATGCTCCGGCCGGTGTGATCCTGCGATTTCCTCATCGCTGTAGAAGCGCAGCCGTACCGGCGCCTGCGTCAGATGGCTGCCATGCACGTACACATGCGGCCCGGCGCTGGCATCGACATCGGTCAGATAAACCAGCACCTTCAGATAGCGCCAGTCCTCAGAGTCGCGGTGAAAGGACTGCAGCACGCTCTCTCCTTCGCGCACGGGAAAGGACCAGCGCAGGCCCAGCGCGGAAATGGTCGGCTGGCAGCGCAGATAGCGCGCCGCCAGCCCAAGCAGCAGTTTGCTGTTGGCCAGCGCCAGGATGTGCGGGCAAGCGAGGATGTCGCGCAAATGATAGTCCGCTACCCGCACGCCTTGCGGCGCCTGCCCGGCCACAAACGCGGAGCGCTCCTGGTCGCGGTCATACAGCAGTTTATCGCGCAGGAAGCCGATAATATCGTCGCATTGCTCGCTGTCCAGCAGCCGCCCAAGCGCCACGTAACCGCTGTGGGACAGTTCCAACGAAGGCCGCATCGGTGCGCTGTCGTGATAAGCCCCGCGCCCCTGGCGCCAGCGCACCAGGCTGCCGACTGCATCAGCCACCGCACGCCGCAGCAGCGGCGGCGTCACCAGGCGCTGCGCGTAGTACAACAGGCTGCGGATCGGGGCAAACTGCCTGCCCGGTGTCAGTTGTGCGTAGTCCATGGGGCGGCCACTTCTCGGAAAGGGTACTCAGAGAAGGTATCAATCCCGAGTGTGACCACCTTGAGGAAAGCTAAACAAGCGCCATACTAGGCGGCATATGGTTCAAAGTCGGTATAGCTCTTCTCCGTACCGCCCCAGAATGCCGAACGGTCGTAAGGCGTCAGCGGCCAGCCCTGGCGCAGGCGCTCCGGCAGGTCGGGATTGGACGAGAAGAAGCGGCCGAACGCGATCAGATCCGCATTCCCCTTTTGCAGCGCCATTTCCGCGCTGGCGCGGCCATAGCCGCCCGCCGAGATGATCGGACCGTTGAAGAAGGGACGCAGGAATTCCGACGCGACCGGATCCTCGCCTTCGCGCAGCGTCTCCACGCCCATGATGCGCGGCTCGATAATGTGCAGGTAGGCCAGGCCAAGCTTGTCCAGCTGCTCGACGATGTAGCGGAAGGTTGCTTCCGGATTCGAGTCCGAGATCGAACCCCACTGCCCACTCGGCGACAAGCGCACGCCCACGCGGTCCGCGCCAAACACGTCGATCATCGCTTTGGCCGATTCCAGCGTAAAGCGGGCACGGTTCTCGATGCTGCCGCCGTATTCGTCGCTGCGCTTATTGGTGCCGTCCTGCAGGAAGGTGTCGGCCAGATAGCCGTTGGCCGAATGCAGTTCGACGCCATCGACGCCGGCGGCCAGCGCGCGCTCGGCGGCCGTGCCGTAGGCGGCGATCAGGCTGCGCACCTCGTCGATGCCCGCTTCGCGGTGCGGCGATACCGGCACCCAGCCGTTGGCGGTCAGCGCCTGTCCATCGAATGGCACCACCGACGGCGCGACAGGCGGCGTGCCGCCGGTCAGGTCCACGTGCGAGGTGCGGCCGTCGTGCGCGATCTGCATGAAGACTTTGCCGCCCTTGCCGTGTACCGCGTCAGCGACCTTCTTCCAGCCCGCGATATGGGCATCTTCATAAATACCGGGACCGCCGATATAGCCTCGGCCACTGCGCATGGTGTGGGCCGATTCCGTAATCAGCAGGCCGCCCTGCGAAGCGCGCTGGCGGTAGTACTCCACCATCATTGCGCTGGGCGTGTCGTCCGGTTCCGAACGCAAGCGGGTCATCGGGGCGTGCACCACGCGGTGCTCCAGCTTGTAACGCCCCAGCTGGAAAGGTGTAAACAGTTTGTCCATGAGTGTGGCTCCTTTCGAAACCTATAGTAGGAATAAATCCACCGGAGTCCAACGGGCTGGCGCTCCACTCACTTCGGACAAAAACGCCGCAATCGAATTATGGACGTCCATGTCCGCAATGTTCGGAACGTCGGCATATTTTTCTCGCGCGAGACAGCTCCTACACTGAGGCCATCACTTTTTGATCGGACCTCGCCATGCAATACATTCAAAGCAAACGGCCTTTGTACTGGCTGGCCGCCGGCACCTTCGCCGTCGGCACCGAGAGCTTCATGATCGCCGGCCTCCTGCCCGGCATGGCCAAAGACCTGGCCGTCAGCGTCGGCGCGGCCGGACAGCTGGTGACGGTATTCGCCCTCGCCTACGCATTCGCCTCCCCTGTGCTGGCCGCGCTGACCGGCCATATCGACCGCCGTAAGCTGCTGATCGGCGCCATGGGCTTCTTTGCCGCCGCCAATCTGCTGGCCGCCGCCGCCACCGGCTACTGGACCTTGATGGCGGCGCGCGTGCTGTTGGCACTGGCCGCCGCTGTCTACGTCCCCGGCGCCAACGCGCTGGCTTCCGTGGTCGTGCCGCCCGAACAGCGCGGCCGCGCCATCGCCATCGTCAACGGCGGCCTGTCGCTGGCGATTGCACTGGGCGTGCCTGCTGGTGCGGTGCTGGGCGGCGCGCTCGGATGGCGCTCCACCTTTATCAGCGTCGCCGCGCTGGCGGTGATTGCGATTGCGGGCCTGCTTGGCGGACTGCCACGCGGGATCGGCGCAGGCCTGGCCACCGCCAGCCTGCGCCAGCGAGTCGCCACCGCCGCACAACCAGCCGTGCTGCGCACCCTGCTGGTGACCACCCTGTGGGCCATGGCCAGCTACACCACCTATACCTATCTGGCGCCGCTGCTGGATTCCAGCACCATCGTGCACGGCGCGGAGATCGGCTTCGTGCTGTTCGGCTGGGGCGTGGCGGCGGCCATCGGCCTTGCCATCAGCGGCCCGGCGGTGGACCGCAAAGGCCCGCGCGCCGTGATCCAGCCTGCGCTGGCCACCTCCACCACCGCCTTCATCGTGCTGTCGCTGTCGGCGCACCTGTTCAGCAAGCAGTTCGCCATCGTGCCAGAGATGCTGGCGATTGCCGCCTGGGGCGTGGCGCATTGGGCCTTCTATCCCGCCCAGCAGGCCACGCTGGTGAGCAAGGCCGGTGTGGCGGCCGCGCCAATTGCCCTCTCGCTCAACGCCTCCTTCATGTACCTGGGCTTTTCGCTCGGTGCGGCGCTGGGCTCGATGACCATCCATTACAGCTCGCTCGCCAACCTGGGCTTCGTCAGCGCCCTGGCGGCGGCAGGCGCGCTGGCACTGACTACACCTACCACTTTTAAAAGGAGCTTTGCATGAACAAGAAAATTCGCGTCGGCCTGATCGGCGTCGGCAACTGGGCCGAATACGGCCACCTGCCAGCACTCAAACTGCTGCCGGACTATGAACTGGTCGCGGTCCACAGCCGCAACCTCGACAAGGCCAGCGATCTGGCCAAGCGTCACGGCATCGGCTACGCCACCGATTCGCTGGCACAGCTGATGAACGATCCGAACATCGACCTGGTGGTGGTGCTCAACACCGCCCCCCAGCACGAAGCCACTGTACGCGCCGCCATTGCAGCGGGCAAGGACGTCTACTGCGAATGGCCGCTCACGCCAAGCAAGGCCGTCTCGCAGGAGCTGATGGAGCTGGCCAACAAGGCCGGCGTGCGCCACGTCGTCGGCCTGCAGCGCCGCCTCGGCCCCGACTACCGCTACGTGCGCGACCTGCTCAAGGACGGCGCCATCGGGGAAGTACGCTCAGTACGCCTGCACATCAGCGTGGAATACTTCCAGCGCGAGCGCAAGGCCTCGCTGTACTTCACCATCCCGCCGGAGAACTTCTCCAGCCTGCTGTCGATCTACGGCGGTCATTACTACGACGCCGCGTTCACCATGCTGGGCCACCCCAACAGCATCAGCGCGCTGACCGTCAACCAGTTCCCGGAAGTGACCCTGATCGAAACGGGCGAAGTGCTCAAGCACACCACCGCCGACCAGGTCATCGTCACCGGCAGCTTTGACAATGGCGCGGTCCTGACCAGCCATATCGAAGCGGGCAAGCGTAATAACTACGGCCTGCAGCTGGACATCACCGGCACCAAAGGCGATATCAAGATCTCCAACAGCACCAGCTTCGGTAACAACTTCCACACCATCGAGATGGCGCAGGGCGACGCGCAGCCGCTGCAAAAACTGACCATCCCGGCGCAGTACAACTGGCTGCCGAAGAACGACCTCGGTGGAAGCCAGCTGGAACTGGCCAATCTGTATGCGGCTTATGCGATGGACGTGCGCGAAGGTACGCACCTGGCGCCGACCTTTGCCGACGCCTTGCGCATGCATACTTTGATTGATGCGATCGAGACCTCCAACCGCGATGGCGTGCGCGTGGAACTGCCTGCCTAATCGCCGATGCGCAGATGCTCGCTCATGTAGTCGATGAACACCCGCAGCTTGGGCGAGGCATAGCGGCTGGCTGGCCAGAGGATCCAGAACACCACGGTGCGGTCGAGATAATCGTCCAGCACCCTCACCAGCTGGCCGCTGGCCAATGCATCGCGCACCAGAAAGGTCGGCAGGAAGGCAATGCCCCGGCCGCGGATGGCCGCAAAGCCCAGCGGCTCGATGGTATTGGCCGTCATGGTCTCGGGCAGCACCACTTCCGGCTCGTTCTCCCCGCGCCGCAGCGGCCAGCGTTCCAGCTTGCCGGTGGCGGGGAATTTATGCTGCAGGCAGAAGTGCTGCGCCAGATCGGACGGCTGCTTCGGCACGCCATGCCGCTTGAGATAAGAAGGCGCCGCCACCAGCACATGCGGGCAGGAGCCCAGCCGCCGCGCCGCCAGGCGTGAATCGGTTTGCTCGCCGGTGCGGATCACCGCATCGAAGCCCTCCTCGATCACGTCCACCATGCGGTCGGACATATCGATATCCAGTTCGATCTCGGGATACTGCTCCATAAAGCCGTCAAAGGCCGGCATCATCAGATTGCCCAGCTGCGGCGTGCCCACGCGCAGGCGCCCGCGCGGATTGCCCGCCAGGCCGGATAGCTCCGATTCCGCCGCATCCACTTCGCTCAGAATGCGCCGGCAGCGCTCCAGGAACAAGGTGCCTTCCGCCGTCAGCGTGATGCTGCGCGTACTGCGATGGAACAGCCGCACATGCAGGCGCTCCTCCATGCGCGCGATGGCCTTGCCCACCGCCGACGACGACACGCCGAGCTGCCGTCCAGCTTCCGTAAAGCTGCGCGTCTCGGCCACCTGCACAAACATTGCGATGCCACTCAAGCTGTCCATGCCGCGCACTCTAGCACATTGCGGACATTTATTCCGGAATGTTCCGCGCCGGGGAGCATTTTTCTTTCATCGCCCAGCACCTATAGTTCTCACATCGCTTCATTACTTTTGAAAAGGAACCGAAATCATGTCGAAACTGCATACCCAAATCCAGGTTGGCCCATTCAACTTTGCCCACCGCGTGGTGCTGGCCCCACTGACCCGCATGCGCGCTGAAGCCGGCGCGATTCCCGGTGCAATCATGGCGGAATACTATGCCCAGCGCAGCTCCGAAGGTGGCTTCCTGGTGGGCGAAGCCACCATCGCCGCCGAAAACGGCAACGGCTATCTGGGCGCGCCTGGCCTGTACGACGACAGCCAGATCGCGGGCTGGAAGCTGGTCACCGACACCGTCCACGCCAAGGGCGGCAAGATCTTCCTGCAGCTGTACCACGCAGGCCGCCAGTCCAACAGCCAGCTGCAGCCAGGCGGCGGCCAGCCGGTCGCGCCTTCGGCGGTGGAACACGGCGGCGTCGCTTACACCGAATCGGGCTGGGTGCCGAACACCCCGCCGCGCGCCCTGACCATCGAAGAAATCAAAGGCCTGGTGGAGAGCTTCCGCGCCGCCGCCAAGCGCGGTATCGCCGCCGGTTTTGACGGCGTTGAAATCCACGCCGCCAACGGCTACCTGTTCGACCAGTTCCTGCAGGACGGCAGCAACAAGCGCACCGACATCTACGGCGGCTCCTTCGAAAACCGCGCCCGCTTCCTGCTGGAAGTGGTGGACGCCGTCAGCGGCGTGTGGGGCAGCAACCGTGTGGCCGTACGCCTTGGCCCAAGCGGCAACTGGGGCGATATGTCGGATACCGATCCAAAGGGCCTGTTCACCTACGTCGCCCAGCAGCTGGACAAACTGAACCTGGCTTACCTGCACCTGATCGAGCCTCGCATCGCCGGCAACATCGAAGACGAGACCAAGGACCAGGCGCCGGTCGCGGCCCAGCTGATGCGCCAGCACTTCAAGGGCGTGATCATCGCCGCCGGTGGCTTCAACGGTGAATCGGCCAACGCCATCATCGCTGCGGGCGACGCTGACATGGTGGCTTTCGGCCGCCACTTCATCGCCAACCCTGACCTGCCAGAGCGCCTGCGCAACGGCTGGCCGCTGAACGACTACGACCGTCCTAGCTTCTTCGGCGGCAGCGAAGCCGGCTACACCGACTATCCGTTCTACGCCAAGGCCGCTTAAGCTTCGGCCAGATGTTCCTCCTTGGGCCGGCGGGAAACCTGCCGGCTCAGAAGCAAGGTCACGATGGCGGAAATCGCCAGCGTGACCGCCACCACATACAGTCCCGCCGCATAGCCGCCGGTGCGGTCCTTTAGCCAGCCGATGGCAAAGGGGCCGACAAAGCCGCCCAGATTACCCAGCGAATTGATCATCGCAATACCCGCCGCCGCGCCTGCGCCAGACAGGAAGGTGCTCGGCATGGCCCACAGCGGTGCCTTGGCGGAGCTGATCCCCACATTCACCACCACCAGTGCCAGCACCACCAGCGGCGCCGTCGAGGCCTGGCCCGCAAATACAAAGCCCAGGCAGGCCAGCACGCAAGGGATGACCACGTGCCAGCTACGCTCACCAGTGCGGTCGGAATGGCGCGCCCACAGGATCATGGCCACTACCGCCACCACGCTCGGCACACCGGTCAGCAGGCCGGTTTCCAGCGGCGTGAAGCCGAATTCGCGCACCATCAGCGGCGCCCACAGGCCCAGCGTGTACAGACCGGCCGAGGTGCCGAAGTAGATCAGGGCCAGCGCCAGCACACGCGGATCCTTCAAGGCGCTCCATGCGCCGGCATGATGGCCTGCTGCGCCCTGGCGTGCCGCAGCTTCCGACTTCAGGCGCGCAATCAGCCATTCACGCTCTTCCGGCGACAGCCAGTTGGCCTTGGCCGGTGCGTCGGTCAGGTATTTCAGCACGGCGAGGCCCAGCAGAACGGCGGGCAGCGCTTCCACCACGTACAGGATCTGCCAGTCCGACAAGCCCGCCACGCCGGGCAGCTGCATGATGGCGCCCGACAGCGGCGAGCCCAGTGCCACCGAGATCGGCGCGGCCGCCATGAACCACGCCGCCGCCACCGCGCGCTGGCGTGCGGGGAACCACTGGCTCAGGTACAGGATGATTCCGGGGAAGAAGCCTGCTTCGGCCACGCCCAGCAGGAAGCGCATGGCGTAGAAGCTGTTCGGCCCGACGACAAACGCGGACAGCGCGGAGATCAGGCCCCAGGTAATCATCACCCGGGCGATCCAGATGCGCGCGCCGACGCGGTGCAAAATCAGATTGGACGGTACTTCAAACAGGAAGTAGCCGAGGAAGAACAGGCCACCGCCCAGCCCGAAGGCTGATGGCGAAAGGCCGATGGCCTTGTTCATGGTCATCGCGGCAAAGCCGACGTTGACGCGATCGAGGAAGCTGATGAAGTACAGCACCATCACGAACGGGATGATGCGCCACATCAGCTTGCGGCTGACACGGGTTTCGATTTCGGTATGCATGGTCTCCTCCAAGGATGAAAATGCCGCGCGCTTTTTTGTTTTTATTGCGCGGCGATGAAGATGGCGCGGAAGTCGTTCACATTGGTCAGCGTCGGCCCTGTGATCACGGAATCTCCCAGCGCCTGGAAAAAACTGTGGGCGTCGTTGTTGGCCAGGCTGTCCAGCGGCCGCATGCCCTGCCCGCGCGCGCGGGCCAGCGTGTCGGGTCTGAGCAGCGCTCCGGCGATTTCTTCCTGGCCGTCGACGCCATCGGTATCGCCCGCGATGGCGCAGACGCCCTGCTCGCCATTCAGCGCAATCCCCAGCGACAGCAGGAATTCGACATTGCGTCCGCCCCTGCCCTGGCCGCGCACGGTGACGGTGGTTTCGCCGCCGGACAGCAGGATGCAAGGTGGCGTGAATGGCTGAGCACCGCGCCGCACCTGCCGCGCCATCGCACCCATGACCTTGCCCACTTCACGCGCTTCGCCTTCGATGGCGTCGCCCAGGATGTGGGTGGCTACCCCGGCCTGCTGCGCCACGCGAGCTGCCGCTTCCAGCGCCAGCTGCGGCGTGGCGATAAGATGGGATTCGATCTGCGGCAAGCGCGCATCGCCCGGCTTGAGCGATTCCGCCTCGCCCGATTCCAGCAACGCCTGCACGCGTTGCGGGACGGAGATGCTGTAGCGCCGCAGGATTGCCAGCGCGTCGGCACACGTGCTCGGATCCGCCACCGTCGGCCCGGACGCCACGTCATGCAGGCCATCTGCCGGAACGTCCGAGATAATCAGATTCACCACGCGCGCCGGATAGCAGGCCGCAGCCAGCCTGCCGCCCTTGATGGCAGAAAGATGGCGGCGTACGCAATTCATCTCGCCGATACTGGCGCCGCTGGCCAGCAAGGCCCGGCTGATCTCCTGCTTCTGCTCCAGCGTCACACCGGGCAGAGGCAGCGGCAGCAGCGCCGAGCCGCCGCCAGAGATAAGGCACAGCACCAGATCATCTTCGGTCAGACCCAGCACGCATTGCAGGATGCGCTCCGCCGCGTGCAAGCCATTCGCGTCCGGCACCGGATGGGCAGCCTCCAGAATCTCGATGTGCCGGCAAGGCACGCTGTAGCCGTAGCGCGTCACCACCACGCCGCTGAGCGGCCCATGCCAGTGATCTTCCACGGCGCGCGCCATGGCGGCGGAAGCCTTGCCGGCCCCGATCACCACCAGCCGCCCACGCGGCGGCGTAGGCAGAAACTCCGGAATGCGCGCCGCCGGCTGCGCCACCGCGATGGCGGCATCAAACATCTGCCGCAGCAGGCCGTCAACGTCGGATGCGTTGAACATGATGGCCCACTCCGCTCAGGCAGCGCGCTTCTGCGCAGGCGCTTGCGCCAGGAAGGCGCACACCGCCGCCGTCACCTGCGCCGTGGTCGCCGTGCCGCCCAGATCGCGCGTATGCAGCGAAGGATCGGCGGTGACCGCTTCAATCGCCTGCATCACGCTGCGCGCAGCTTCATGCTCGCCCAGGTGCTCCAGCAGCATCACCACCGACCAGAAAGTGCCGACCGGATTGGCCAGGCCCTTGCCCATGATGTCGAAGGCCGAGCCATGGATCGGTTCAAACATGGATGGATAGCGGCGCTCCGGATCGATATTCCCGGTCGGCGCAATCCCCAGGCTGCCCGCCAGCGCGGCCGCCAGATCGCTCAGAATGTCCGCATGCAGATTGGTGGCGACGATGGTGTCCAGCGTGGCGGGACGGTTGACCATGCGCGCGGTGGCTGCATCGACCAGCTCCTTGTCCCACTTCACATCCGGGAATTCCTTCGATACCTGCAGCGCGATCTCGTCCCACATCACCATCGCGTGGCGCTGCGCATTGCTCTTGGTGACCACGGTCAGCAGCTTGCGTGGACGCGATTGCGCCAGCTTGAAGGCAAAGCGCAGGATGCGTTCCACACCGGCGCGCGTCATCACCGAAACGTCGGTGGCGGCTTCAATCGGATGGCCCTGATGCACGCGGCCACCCACGCCCGAGTACTCGCCTTCCGAATTTTCACGCACGATGACCCAGTTCAGGTCTTCCTGCTTGCAGCGCTTGAGCGGCGCGTCGATGCCGGGCAGGATGCGGGTCGGACGCACATTGGCGTATTGGTCGAAGCCCTGGCAGATCTTCAGGCGCAGGCCCCACAGGGTGATGTGGTCGGGGATATCCGGATCGCCGGCGGAGCCGAACAGGATCGCGTCCTTGTTGCGCAGCTGGTCCAGGCCATCGGCGGGCATCATCACGCCATGCTGGCGGTAGTAGTCGCCGCCCCAGCCGAAGTCCTCGAACTCGAAGGCAAAGCTGCTGTTGTTTTGGGCCAGCGCCTGCAGTACGTCGCGCCCGGCGGGCACGACCTCCTTGCCGATGCCGTCGCCAGGAATGGTTGCGATACGATAGGTTTTCATGTCTCCAGCCTTTCAATAGTGAGGTGTGGAGATCACTTTAAACGCGCCAACACGGTTGAAACTGATGCTAAACTCAAAGCATTCTTAACTTCAATTCACAGATAAGGTGAGCGATACCGTCGTAGCAGCTGATCTGAGCTTCTTTTCCACGCTCGCCGCCAGCGGCAGCCTGAGTGCCGCCGCGCGCGAACTGGGGCTGAGCGCCGCCGCAGTCAGCAAGCATTTGAGCCAGATGGAGGCACGCGCTGGCGTGCCGCTGGTAAACCGCACCACGCGCCGCATGATGCTGACGCCGGAAGGAGAGCTGTACCTGGAACATGCGCGCCGCATTCTGGACGATATCGACGCCCTCTCCCAGTTGCTGGGCAGCGCGCGCCAGCGGCCTGAAGGTCTGTTAAGGGTGAATGCCACGCTGGGTTTTGGCCGCAGCCACGTGGCTCCGGCGATTTCGAAATTCATCCGCCAGTACCCGCAGGTGTCGGTGCAGCTGCAGCTGTCGGTCACGCCGCCGCCCTTGACCGACGATGCCTTCGACGTCTGCATCCGCTTTGGCGAACCGCCCGATACCCGCGTGGTGGCGCGCAAGCTGGCGCCCAACCGCCGCCTGCTGTGCGCCTCGCCCGCCTATCTGGCGCGGCGCGGCACGCCGCATACGCCGCACGAGCTGACGCGGCATAACTGCATCACCATCCGCCAGGGCGACGAAGCCTATGGCGTATGGCGGCTGATCAGCGGCAGTAAAACGGAAAGCATCAAGATTCGCGGCGGCCTGACCACCAACGATGGCGAGATCGCCGTCAACTGGGCGCTGGAAGGCCACGGCATCCTGATGCGCTCGGAATGGGATCTGAAACCGTATCTGCGCGACGGCCGTTTGGTGACGGTACTGCCGGACTACGAGACGCCGAATGCCGACATCTTCGCCGTGTACTCGCAGCGGCACCAGCTGTCCAACCGCATCCGCAGCTTTGTCGACTTTATCGCCCAGGAGCTGGCAGGCTAGCCCGCAGCCACCTTCTGCCCCACCATCTGCAGCATGCGCGCCAGCGCCGTATCGGCCGTGGCCAGGTGGGTGTGGAACCAGCCAAGCAGCTGCAAGACAGCGGAACGGCAGCTGTCTCGGTCATTCGGATTCAGTCCCTGCAGCATGGCCAGCGCGCGCGCGTGCTGGGCGCGATGCGCAGGCAGCGAGGGATAAGCGATAGCCGCCATCAGCTGCTCCTCCTCGCGGAAGTCCTGTTCCAGGCATTCCTGCAAGGCCGCCAGGCCGGGCACAAACTCCGCTTCAGGGCCATCCAGCAGTTGGCCAATCTGCTCCGCCAGCGCTTCATGCGCTTCATCGAACAGGGGGATGCCGAGGCGGCACTCATCGTTCCAAGCTGGTACTTCCATGATTGATCTCCTTTAGCCTGGTTTGCCGTCGACCCGGGGGCTGCTCAGATACGGCGCGTAGACGGCCACGTACAGCACAAACGCCAGCACCCACCACAGGGCGCTCATCAACAGCACCACGCCCTGCGACGATTCCCAGCCCAGCGCCGAAGCGACGCGCGACAAGGCCGCCAGCTGGATGAAGACGAACATGCAGGTCTCCGCCTTGCCCGCTTTGAGCGGACGGCCGGTGTGGCCCAGCGTGGTGCGGGTGATCATGCCCATGATCAGACCAGCCATCGAACCCACCGTCAGCGCATGGAAGCCGCTGCTGGCACTCACCAGCTCCAGACGCGCGAGAGCCAGCAGCATCAGGCCCACCGCGATCCAGGCATACGACAGATGCATGATCCACAGCAGCGGCACGCCGCCCGTGCGCAAGGCCTGCCAGCGCCACAGTCGCAGCAGAATCACCAGTGCTGCAACAAAAGCCAGCGGTGCAAACAGCCAGCCCGGCAGGCCCGCCAGCCAGGCCACCGCGCTCGACGCGACCAGCACCAGGCTGACGCGGTCCAGGCGTGGCTGCACCAGCGGATTGGTCCCCGGCGCGCCGTTACGCGTGAACATGGGGATGATGCGGGTGCCGATGGCGGCTTCGATCAACACGATCACCAGCACGGCGGCCTGCACCGGCCAGGTCGGCGCGATATGCAGCCAGCCCAGTGCGATCGCATGGAACACGGCATTGGCGGCAGCGATCAACAGCAGCAAGCCAACCAGGAAGTAGTTGCGGCTGTTATTCGATTTGCGCATCACCATGAACAGCGGCCATGCGGCCAGCGGCAGGAAGATCCAGTCGACAGCTGCAGCGACGGCGACTGGCGCCATCAGCATGGTCACGCGGCCCAGCAGCCACAGAGCCACCAGCGCCATCAGCTTGCCGCGCACGGGCGTCATCAGGCCGGTCCAGTTATAGCCCGCAGTGTAAAGGAAGCCCACCACCACGCCCACGCCGACGCCGAACACCATCTCGTGCATATGCCAGGCAAAACCAACGTGCAGATGCGCACCCAGTTCAGCGGGCAGCCAGTTGAAATATTGAAGGATCCACAAAGGAACCGCCAGTACGGCAAACACCGCGGCCAGCAGGTAGAACGGCCGGAATCCCAGCCTCCATAAGGGCAGATCGGTCGCGCTGGCGGCGGCCGGTTCTTCTATCGATAACAGGCTCATGATCGTCGAGCTCCGGTAAGTGGATGACTTAAATATTGTCCTATGTCAGACGATTGCGGTAAAACCCATGTGCCGTTCCGGACAATCCAGATCAAGAAAACCAAAGAAACCCGCGCCAAATCAGGCTCTCTGCTCGACCAAGCCGTTTTTATGGCTTAGATTGACGTCGTTGGCACATGCCGAAACATCGTAAAGGAATAGCAATGCAAAACACGGTACTGAAAATCGAACACATGGACGGCGAAGCTTGCGCCGACACCGTCGCCCAGCTGCTGATCAAGATCGGCGGCGTGCGCGACGTGCGCGTCTCGCTGCTCGACAGCCAGGCCAGCGTGGAATTCGATGAACGCGAAACCTCGGCCCAGCTGATGACCGAGACCCTGACCGAAGCCGGCTACCCTAGCGCAGCTGAATCGCCAGCGCAGCGCTCCGGCGGCTGCTGCGGTGGCTGCTGCGGCGGCTAAAAAAACGCTCAGCCACCTGAATGCATGCGGTGCTCCACCGCATACACCGCCGCCTGCACGCGGCTGCTGAGCTTCAGTTTTTTCAGCACGTTCTGGACATGGATCTTGACCGTACTTTCCGCCAGGTCCAGGTTGCGGGCGATGGCCTTGTTGCTTTCGCCCCGCGCCAGGCAGGCCAGGATCTCACGCTCGCGCGGAGTCAAACGATCCAGCTCGGACGCCGTCGCCGGCGCCGCCCCACCCTGCAGCTGCGCCACCAGCTTGGCCGTCATGGCCTCCGCCACCACGGTTTCCCCTGCCGCTGCGCGGCGAATGGCGCGGGTCAGATAATCCGTATCGATATTCTTCAGCAGATAGCCGCTGGCGCCTGCCTTCAGCGCCACGCTCAGATCTTCCGCATCTTCCGACACAGTCAGCATCACGATCGCGCTGTCGGGACAATCCTGCAGCATCAGCTGCAAGGTTTCCACGCCCGACATGCCCGGCATATTCAAGTCCAGCAGCACCACCTGCGGCTGCAGCTGCTGCGCGCGCTTGATGCCTTCCACGCCGTCTGCCGCCTCGCCCACCACGGAAAACTCGGGATGGCGCTGCAGCAGCGAACGGATACCGCTGCGGAACAAGGTATGGTCGTCGACCAGCAGCACGGTGATGGGATTATTTTCCACGGACGGCCTTTCAAATATTAAGACTCAAGCGGCGCGGCGATGCGCGCGCGCCAGGTTCAGCACCACTTCCGTACCGCTGCCCGGCGAGGCGTTCACCGTCAGGCTGGCGTCGATACGGGCCGCGCGCTCGCGCATGATATGGATACCCACATGGGCCTCGCCCAGCGCTTCCAGCGCGGCCGGATCGAAGCCCCGGCCATCGTCGCGGATGCTGAGGGTGAAGTCGCCGTGGTCCGACAGCCGCAGCCACACGTGCTGGGCGCCCGCGTGCTTGCGCACATTCGACAGCGCCTCCTGCACGATGAACAGCAATTGCAGTTGCTGCTCGCTGGGGAACGGCATGCCCAATTCATCGGCCTGCACATCGACCGGAATGCCGCTCTGGCGCTGGAACTTGTCCACCACGGCCTGCAATGAGTTGAGCAGATTACCCTCCTGCAGACGGGTGCGGAAGTTATGCAGCAGCTCGCGCACGTCCTGGTAGCTCTCGTCCACGCCCGCACGCAGGGCCGGCACGATGTCGGCCACTTCGTCCAGGCGGTTCTGGCGCAGCGACTGCTCCAGCATCTGCACTTGCAGGTTGAGGAAGTTCAAGGCCTGGGCCAGGCTGTCGTGCAGGCCTTGCGCCACCAGGTTGCGTTCCTCGGCGATGGCCAGCTCGCGCGAGCGCCCTTCCAGGCGCAGGTTCTCAATGGCGGTTCCCAGCAGTTGGCCCAGTGTCTCCAGCAGCGCCTTCTGTGTTCCACTCAGTTCGGTCGGCTGGCGGAAATGCAGATTGAAGAAACCCAGATGCTGACGCTGCGCATACAGGTGGAACACCGAGACGGTGGCAAAGCCTTCGCGCCGGCATTCCAGCTGCTGGGTGGGGTTCCCCTTGCGCAGATCGTGAACCACCGCCACCTTGCTGGCCACCGCCTCGCCGCACAGGCAGTCGCCCACCTTGAGGCAGCGTTCGGATTCCACCAGCTGCGCGGAAATGCCTTGCGAGACCAGCATGTGCAGGTTGCCGTCGATCGGATCGAGGATGCGCACCGTGCCGCCGTCCGCGCCAAAGTAATCGCGCAGGCGCTGCAGGAAGCCCTGGCACATGGTCTCCGCCGACTGCGGCTGCTGAAGGAAGGCGGCGCTGTCGTACAGCAGGCCGAGTTCACGGTTCTGCTGTTCCAGCTCGGTGGTCTTGCTGGCCACCAGCTGCTCCAGATTGCCGTACACGCTTTGCAGCCGGTCCGCCATCTGGTTGAAACCATTGGCCAGCTGGCCGAATTCGTCATTGCTGTCCACCGGCAGGCGCACGGCAAAGTCCTTCTCCCGCATGCGCTCAATGCCGCCCTGCAGACGCGTGACCGGCGCCACGATCATATCGAACAGCAGGAAGATGATGCTGATGTTGCCCACCAGGGCCAGCGCCAGCAGCAGCAATTGCGAAGCGCGCAGCCAGAAGGTGCGGTTCTCGCTGTCACGCTCCACCCGCTGCACCAGCTCATCCACACTTTGCACAAAAGCTTCACTGCGCAGCTGCACCAGCTCCGGGTCGGCCGCCGCATCCGAGCGGGCCAGCGCGCGTAGTTGCGGCGCCAACTCCTGGCGCCACTGCTGCTGCACTTCCGTAAAACGCTGGCGCACCAGGCTGGAAGGCGGCAGGAACAGTGGACGCTGCGGATCGCCCCGCTGCAGCAGCGCGAGTTTGTCGTCCACCGCCTTGATCTTGCTGGTCAGCGTCTGGCCCAGCCCCGCGACGCGCTCGGGGTGTTCCATGCGATGCGCCAGCAAGGCCATGCTATAGCTCTCCATGCGCAAGCTGCCCGCCACGTTGATGGCGGCCGCGCTGCCTTCCAGCTGCCAGGACAGCAGCAGGGTCGAGCCGATCACCGTCAGCGCCACCGCCAAAAAGCTCAGCAGAACACCAACGATGCGGGTTGAAAGCTTTTGCCAGCTGGCGAAGAGTGCCGGCCTGACGGTGGTTTCGGTGGATATCATATCAATGTGCATCGCTTCAGCCGCCGGTCTGCGACATGAAGCGGATGATCTTTTCGGGCTGACGCCCAAAGTCATGCTGCTGTGGCTTGAGTTCTATCGCCGTGCGGATCGCCGCTTCCAGCTCGTCGTCGCTGCCGCCGTCCCGCAGCAATGGCCGCAGCGGATACTGCTGCTCCTGGCCCAGGCAAAGGTACAAGGTGCCGTCCACCGACAGGCGCACCCGGTTGCAGGTGGCGCAGAAGTGCTGCGACATCGGCGTGATGTAGCCGATGCTGGCGCGGCCGTCCGGGGTACTCCAGTAGCGCGCCGGACCACCGCCCAGCTCCAGCGCCTGCGGCCGTAGATTGAAGCGCGCCGCCAGCCGCTCCTGCACCGGGCCCAGATTCAGGTAGGCGGTATTGCGTCCGGTCTCCCCCATTGGCATCACCTCGATCAGGCGCAGCACGAATTCCTGTTCGATGCAGAAGGCCGCCATGGTCTCGATCTCGGCCTCGTTCACACCGCGCATGGCGACCATATTGACCTTGACCGGCGCCAGTCCGGCCGCCTTGGCCGCCTGCAGGCCCGCCAGCACGGACGGCAGGCAATCACGCCCCGTGATGCCGGCCATGCATTCGCGGTCCAGGCTATCCAGGCTGACGTTGACGCGCGTGATGCCCGCCGCCGCCAGATCCTCCGCATAGCGCGCCAGCCGGGTGCCATTGGTCGATAGCGACAGGTCGCGCACGCCCGGCAAGGCCGAGAGCTGCGCCGCCAGCTGCGGCATGCCGCGCCGGGTCAGCGGCTCGCCGCCTGTCAGGCGCACGTGCGAGGTGCCCAGGCGGGCAAACGCGCCCACCACGCGGGTCAGCTCATCGAAAGTGAGCCAGTCGGGCGGATCTTCAAAGCCTTTGTAATCTTGCGGCATGCAGTAGGTGCAGCGCAGATCGCAGCGATCCGTCACCGACACCCGCAGATAGTCGATGGTACGGCCAAAACGGTCGCTTAACATCTTCGCGCTCCTGTGAGAGATACAAATCAAGTTTGTATTAAATCAATATAAATCAACGATTCCCATGATCTAGGTCAAATTTTTGTCCTGAAGCAAGCAACTTGGCCCCGCAGAAGTGCATTTATTGCACCAGCGGCGAGTCGGCGCCCTCCAGTTCCACGCCTTCGATATTGGCGCGGCCCACCAGGATGTGCAGGTACTGGTGCAAGGCACGCTGCCAGGATTGGCGCTGCAGCTCATCGGCGATCTGCGCCTGCACCGCTTCGAACGGGATCGCTGCGCCGGCGATGCGGCGCTCCACCTGCACGATGTGCAGGCCGAAACGGGTCTCCAGCAGACGGCCCGCCAGTTCACCATCGGCGAGGCGGAACAACAGCTCCTCGAACTCCGGCACGCACTGGCCGCGCGAGAGCTGGCCAAGGCTGCCGCCCACCGCGCCGGACGGGCAGTTGGAATACTGTGCCGCCAGCTCGGCAAAGCGCTCCGGCTTCACCTGCAGCTCGGCCAGAATCGCTTCCGCCGTGCCGCGAAGCAGGTCCAGCGGTGCCGCTGGCGTCACCTGGAACAGGATGTGGCGCGCCTGCACCAGGTCACCGCTGCGGAAGCGCTCCGGCTGGCTTTGATAGTAGCGCAGGCAGGCTTGCTGGTCCGCCTGCGGCACCGTCACTTCCTGCGCAAACAGTGCTTCGATGCGTTCGTCCGCACCCTCCCCGGCGATGCCGAGACGCTCCGCTTCCTGCAGCAGCACCTGACGCAGCACCACTTCGTGCACCGCCTCGCGCAGGGGATTGGCGGCCTGGCGGTGATGCGCCATCTCCGCCTCGACCATGCTGTCGTCGATATCGACGCCGTTGACTGCGAGTCCCATGTCGATCTCCTTAGCGGGTGCGCACCAGCTGCCAGGCGCGGGTCAGATAACCCAGCGCGCCGAAGCCGCTCCACACGTGCACCAGACGGGTGAACGGGAAGATGGCGAACAACGACATGCCCATGAACAGATGCAGCTTGAAGATGGTTGGCGCTTCTTCGATAAACCCGGCCGCATCGCCGCGCAGGGTCACCACGTGCTGGGCCCAGCTCATGAGCAGCACCATCATGTGGCCGTCCAGGTGGCTGGCCGAAACGAAGATCGACGACAGGCCAAGCAGCAAGGTGGCCAGCAGCCAGCCCAGCACCAGGCGGTCGCGGATGGTGGTGCGGGCACGCACGCGGGCATTGTTCATGCGGCGCGCGGCCAGCAGCAGCAGGCCAATCAGGGCTAGGGTGCCCATGATGCCGCCGGCGGTCATCGCCACCAGCTGCTTGGCGCCGTGACTCACGCCCAGCGTATCCCACACCCACACAGGGGTCAGCAGGCCGGCCGCGTGGCCGAAGAACAGGCCCAGTACGCCGATGTGGAACAGTGGACTGCCCCAGCGCAGCAGGCCGTGGTCGAACACCTGGCTCGATTCCGAACGCCAGCTGTACTGCTCGCGGTCGAAGCGGATCAGGCTCCCCACCAGGAAGATCGCCAGCGCGATATACGGGTAGATACCGAACAGGAATTGGTGAACATAATTCATGATGCGCTCCTTGCATGACGCTGCGGCATGGCCGCCTTGGGGTAAAAATTCATCGGCTGGATGCCTGCACCCAGCCCGCCCAGGGCCGGTTGCAGCAGCGGTTCGATGCCGTCGGCGCCGGGGCCGAAGGTCTCCAGCGCTTCATCCATATCGCGCACGGGCGGCTCGCTCAGTTCCTCGGCCTGTACCGAGGTCTGGGTTTGCAGCAGCTCGAACACGCAGGCGTACGGGCTGGCGTTGGCGCGCAGCTTGCGGCCGATGGCGGCCAGCACGTGGATGGCGTCGCCCAGCAGGCGTTCGGCGTTCTCCGCGTCCTGCTGCGACAGGAACTCCAGGAACAGCGGCACGTAGTCCGGCAGATCGTCGCCCACCATCTGCAGACCATGGCGGCTGTATTCCTCCATCAGGTCCACCATGGCCTGGCCGCGGTCGCGCGACTCGCCGTGGATATGCTCGAACAGGTGCAGCGAGTGCGAAGGATTTCGGTCGAAGGTGCCGACGTACTCCTGCTGCAGCGTGATCAGCGGCGTGCTGCCGATATAGGCCAGCAGCTCGCCCAGCTGCGCGTGCCACTGCAGCAGGCTGCCCTGCAGCAGCGCGCCGATGGCTTCGCGTTCCTCCATCAGCGCCTGCTCCGGGTACAGCAGCAGGGCCGACAGGATGCGGTAGCCCTGCGAGGTGGAAGTCAGGTCAGACATCGAGGCTCTCCTTTTTCTTACGCGACTTCGGCATCGAGACGAAGATTTCCGAACCCTTTTTCTTCTTGCCGAACAGGGTGGTATCGCTCACACCATCCGAGCAGCCATTACCGAAGCTGAAGCCGCAGCTGCCCTTCTCGTTGAAGCTGTCTTCGGCCATCTCCTTGTGGCTGGACGGGATGACGAAGCGGTCTTCGTAGTTCGCGATCGCCATGATGTGGTACATGTCTTCCACCATGGCCGCATCCAGACCGACCTGCTGCAGCACGTCGTAATCAGGCTTGCCTTCCACCGTCTTGCTGCGCATGTAGGTGCGCATCGCCAGCATGCGGTCCAGCGCACGCAGCACGGGTGGCATATCGCCGGCGGTCAGCAGGTTGGCCAGGTACTGCACCGGAATGCGCAGGCTTGCGGTATCCGGCAGGATGCCGTTGCGACCCAGCTTGCCCGATTCTGCGGCCGACTGGATCGGCGACAGCGGCGGGATGTACCACACCATCGGCAAGGTGCGGTATTCCGGATGCAGCGGGAACGCCACCTTCCACTCCACCGCCATCTTGTACACCGGCGAGCGCTTGGCCGATTCCAGCCACGCTTCCGGAATGCCCTGGCGGCGCGCTTCCTCGATCACAGCAGGATCGTGCGGATCGAGGAACAGGCCAAGCTGCGACGGATACAGGTCGCGCGGATCGGCCACCGAAGCAGCGGCTTCGATCTTGTCGGCGTCGTACAGCAGCACGCCCAGGTAGCGGATGCGGCCGACGCAGGTTTCCGAGCACACGGTCGGCTGGCCCGCTTCGATACGCGGGTAGCAGAAGGTGCACTTCTCCGCTTTGCCGGAAGACCAGTTGTAGTAGATCTTCTTGTACGGGCAGCCGGAGATGCACATGCGCCAGCCGCGGCACTTGTCCTGGTCGATCAGCACGATGCCGTCGTCTTCGCGCTTGTACACCGAGCCGGATGGGCAGGATGCCACGCAGGCCGGATTCAGACAGTGCTCGCACAGGCGCGGCAGGTACATCATGAAGGTGTTCTCGAAGGTACCGTACATCTCCTTCTGCATATTGTCGAACAGCTTGTCCTGGCTGCGCTGGGCGAATTCGCCGCCCAGGTCATCCTCCCAGTTCGGACCCCATTCGATCTTGTCCATCTTCTTGCCGGTGATGACGGAGACGGGACGCGCGGTCGGCGGCGTTTCCGACAGCGGCGCGTTCTGCAGATGCTCGTAGTCGTAGGTGAACGGTTCGTAGTACTCGTCGATCTGCGGCAGGTTCGGATTGGCGAAAATCTGCGCCAGGATCTTCAGGCGGCTGCCCTGGCGCGGCTCGATCTTGCCGTCCGCCGTGCGGCGCCAGCCACCGTTCCAGCGATCCTGGTCTTCCCAGTGCTTGGGATAGCCGATGCCAGGCTTGGTCTCGACGTTGTTGAACCAGGCGTATTCCACGCCGTCACGGCTGGTCCACACGTTCTTGCAGGTGACCGAGCAGGTATGACAGCCGATGCATTTGTCCAGGTTCAGCACCATGCCGATTTGCGCTCTGATTTTCATGCTTTGCTCCGTTCTTCTTTCAGACTGCCTTCCAGCCAGTCGACCTTGTTCATCTTGCGCACCAATACGAATTCATCGCGGTTGGAGCCCACCGTGCCGTAGTAGTTGAAGCCCCACGACAGCTGCGCATAGCCGCCGATCATGTGGGTCGGCTTGGTCACAGCGCGCGTCACCGAATTGTGGATGCCACCACGCTTGCCCGACATCTCCGCGCCCGGCACGTTGATGATCTTCTCCTGGGCGTGGTACATCAGGGTCATCCCTTCCGGCACGCGCTGGCTGACAATGGCGCGCGCAGTCAGCGTGCCATTGACGTTGAAGACTTCGATCCAGTCGTTGTCGACGATGCCGGCCTCCTTGGCGTCGATCTCCGACAGCCACACATGCGGGCCGCCGCGCGACAGCGTCAGCATGCGCAGGTTGTCCGAGTAGGTCGAGTGGATGCCCCACTTCTGGTGCGGGGTGATCCAGTTCAGCGCGATCTCCTTGTTGCCGTTCGGCTGAGCGCCCAGCATGGCCGCCGTGGTCTTGGTGTTGATCGCAGGCTTGTACACGCACAGGCCTTCACCAAAGTCGCGCATCCAGCGGTGATCCTGGTAGAACTGCTGGCGGCCCGTCAGGGTGCGCCATGGGATCAGTTCATGCACGTTGGTGTAGCAGGCGTTGTAGCTGACTTCTTCCGACTCCAGGCCCGACCAGGTCGGCGAGGAGATGATCTTGCGCGGCTGCGCCTGCACGTCGCGGAAGCGGATGCTGTCATGCTCGCGCGGCAGCGCCAGGTGGGTGTGGTCGCGGCCCGTGATCTTCGACAGCGCTTCCCAGGCCTTGACGGCCACGTGGCCATTGGTTTCCGGCGCCAGCGACAGGATCATCTCGGCCGCGTCGATGGCCGTTTCCAGGCGCGGCTGGCCATGCGCGATGCCGGGCGCGGTGACGGTGCGGTTGATGCCGCGCAGGATGTCCACTTCGTGCTTGGTCTTCCAGCCGATGCCCTTGCCGCCGTTACCCAGCTGTTCCAGCAGCGGGCCGATGGAGGTGAATTTCTGATAGATCTTGGTGTAGTCGCGCTCCACCACGGTAAAGTTGGGCATGGTCTTGCCGGGGATCGGCTCGCACTCGCCCGCGCGCCAGTCTTTCGGATCGAAAGGCTGGCCCAGTTCACCGGGGGTGTCGTGCATCAGCGGCGTCAGCACCAGATCCTGCTGGGTGCCGAGGTAAGGACCGGCGATCTCCTCGAATTTTTTGGCGATGCCCTTGTAGATCTCCCAGTCGGAACGCGACTGCCACAGCGGCTGCACGGCTTCCGACAGCGGGTGGATGAAGGGGTGCATGTCCGAGGTGTTGAGGTCATCCTTTTCGTACCAGGTGGCGGTCGGCAGCACGATGTCGCCGTACAGGCAGGTGGTCGACATGCGGAAGTCCAGCACCACCAGCAGATCCAGCTTGCCTTCCGCCGCCGGACGCACCTTGACGTCGCGCGGCTTGATGCAGTGCTCCTCGTCGCTCATCAGCGCGTTCTGGGTGCCCAGCAGGTACTTGAGGAAGTACTCATGGCCCTTGCCCGAGCTGCCCAGGATGTTGGAGCGCCAGACGAACATATTGCGCGGGAAGTTGGCCGGATTGTCCGGATCGTCGCAGGAGAAGCCCAGCTGGCCCGACTTGATCTGGCCCACGGCGTAATCGACCGGCTTGACGCCAGCGGCAGCGGCGGCGCGCGTCACCTCCAGCGGATTGGTTTGCAGCTGCGGCGCGGACGGCAGCCAGCCCAGGCGCTCGGCCTTGGCGTTAAAGTCCAGCAGCGTCATTGGCGCAACGTCAGGACCGGCGGTCGGCGAGGCGATTTCTTCGGTGTGCAGCTTTTCGTGGCGCCACTGGCTGGTGTGGTTGTAGAAAAACGAGGTGCCATTCATCTGGCGCATCGGACGGTTCCAGTCCTGCGCAAAGGCCAGCGGGGTCCAGCCGGTTTGCGGACGCAGCTTTTCCTGGCCCACGTAGTGCGCCCAGCCGCCGCCGGATTGGCCGATACAGCCGCACATCATCAGCATGTTGATGATGCCGCGATAGGTCATGTCCATGTGATACCAGTGGTTCAGCGCCGCGCCCACAATGACCATGCTCTTGCCGCGCGTCTTGTCCGCGTTCTCAGCGAACTGGCGCGCCACGGTGATCACGTCGGCCGGTTTGACGCCGGTGTGCTTCTCCTGCCATGCCGGGGTATAAGGCACGTCGTCGGCGTAGCTGCTGGCGACGTTCTCGCCGCCCAGGCCACGGTCGATACCGTAGTTGGCCAGGGTCAGGTCGAACACGGTGGCGACCAGCGCGCTGCTGCCATCGGCCAGGGTGATGCGCTTGACCGGCACTTTACGCATCAGCACATCGCTGGCGTCCTTGCCGCAGAAGTAGGCAAAGCCCACGTCCACCACTTCATCGCTGCAGCCCAGCAGGGACAGCTGCGGATCAACCGGCGCGTTGTTGCCGCCCTCTTTCATTTCGAGGTTCCACTTGCCGTCCTCGCCCCAGCGGAAGCCGATGGAACCGGCCGGCGCGACGATGCGGCCGCTCGGCTGGTCGATCAGCAGGGTTTTCCATTCCGGGTTATTGGTTTCGTTCAGATTGCCGTCCAGCTGCGAGGCGCGCAGGAAGTACTCGGGCGCCAGCACGCCGTTCTGCTCTTTCAGCAGCACCAGCATGGGGAAGTCAGTGTACTGCTTGGCGTACTCCTTGAAGTACTGCGACTGGTGTTCGGTGTGGTATTCCTTCAGGATCACGTGGCCCATGGCCATGGCCAGCGCGGCGTCGGTGCCTTGCTTGGGCGCCAGCCAGATGTCGCCGAACTTGGCCATCTCGCCGAAGTCGGACGATACCGCCACGGTCTTGGTGCCCTTGTAGCGCACCTCGGTGTAGAAGTGGGCGTCCGGGGTACGGGTCATCGGCACGTTGGAGCCCCACACCATCAGGAAGGTGGAGTTGTACCAGTCGGCCGATTCCGGCACGTCGGTCTGTTCGCCCCAGATCTGCGGGCTGGCTGGCGGCAGGTCGCAGTACCAATCGTAGAAGCTCAGCGCCACGCCGCCGATCAGCGACAGGTAGCGCGTACCGGCAGCATAGCTGACCATCGACATGGCGGGAATCGGCGAGAAGCCGACGATACGGTCAGGGCCATACTTCTTGATCGTCATCGCGTTGGCGGCTGCGATCATCTCGTTGGCGTCTTCCCAGCTGGCGCGCACAAAGCCACCCTGGCCGCGCACCGACTTGTAGCGCGCCGCGCGTTCCGGATTCTGGCTGATGTATTCCCAGGCCTCGATCGGGTCCATGGTGACGCGCGCTTCGCGCCACATCTCCATCAGACGGCCGCGCACCATCGGGTACTTGACGCGCTGGGCCGAATACACGTACCAGGAATAGCTGGCGCCGCGCGGGCAGCCGCGCGGCTCGTGGTTGGGCAGATCGGGACGGGTGCGGGGATAATCGGTCTGCTGGGTTTCCCAGGTGATCAGGCCGTTCTTGACATAGACCTTCCAGCTGCAGGAGCCGGTGCAGTTGACACCGTGGGTGGAGCGCACGATCTTGTCGTGCTGCCAGCGCTGGCGATAGGCGTTTTCCCAGGTGCGATCCTCGTGCACCACGGCGCCATGGCCATCCGAAAAAGTGGATGTGGTCTTGTTGAAGAACTTCAGACGATCCAGAAAATGACTCATACTGCCTCCTTATCGACAATGAAGACAGTGTACGAAGCAGGCCTGCCGCTGGGTATCGGCAAGAAGGCGGCGCGCGGAGTCGAGAAGGACTAGGCTATCTAGGCCGAAGTGACTAGTGTCTAGTGTGCGAACGCCGACACGGGCAGCCAGCGGCCGTCCTCCATACGCACCTGGGCGACGCGCACGATGTCGCCCTGCTCCTGCGCGCCCAGCTGCTCGAACATGGGCTCCAGCGCGCAGTATTGCAGCTCGGCGCCGCTGTTGTAGATGATGCGGCCGACCACCGGCGTCTGCTTGGTGGTGCAGTGTCCGCCCGGCGCCAGCATCGCCTGCGTGTCGCTGGCAACGTAGCTGCGCAGCTGCAGCGCGCATAGCACCAGCATGGCCAGCGCCAGTCCTGCGTACAGGGCGATGCGCGGATCGGCGCGCCGCCGCCATTGGTACAGCATTCCATTCTCCTTGTGGCGCGTGGATGGTGCGCCGCCCGCCGATTATCAGCGTGCCGCGCCGCCGCATCCCTAATCCAGGTCAAGCTTTATCGGACCTGAAAGCACGCAAAGGAACTAGTCCGCCTAGTCATTTCTGCGCATGGGCAAAGCCCGCGCGGCGCGCTATACATACGTTTGTACACTTTTGGAGAACACCGTATGCAAATCGCTACTTTTGAAGAATTAGTCCTCGCCGCCGCCATGCAGCAGCAACCCCAGCGCCTGCTGCTGACCTTTGCCCTGGCAGAAGCGGAGCCGGAAGCCACCGGCGGCCGTACCACGCTGGTGCCGGTCATGTGCGTGGATAAGCAGGTGGGCGAGCTGGATACCTTTGCCAACCTGGCCGAGGAAGCTCAGAAAATGGGGCAGGAATGGGACGTGCTGCTGGTGACCAGCCTCTCCGGCCAGAACGGTGTACTGCCCGATCATAAACAGACCGACGACGCGCTGCGTGAGATGGTTCAAATCGTCCGCCAGGGCCGGATGGAGCGCCTGCTGGCCTTCGACCGCAGCGGCGATCTGCTGCGCCATCATGCATAACAGGCCATGAGCAAGAAGATCTTCCCGATCCATCCGGCCAGGCCCGAGCTGATTTGCTGGGGATGCGACCGCTACTGCCCCGCCGATTCCATGGCATGCGGGAATGGCTCCGACCGCACCCAGCATCCGATCGAGCTGTTTGGACCGGGCTGGGAGACTTTTGGACTGCATGCGCCCGCAGCTCCGGCTGCGGAGCCGCCGCCGGACGACGCCAAGCCGTCCGAAGACTAAGCCTTACGCCGCCTCGCGCGGCGACAAGGGGCACACCAGCGGCAGGAACTGCTGCTGGCGCGGCGAGTAGGCCAGCAAGGCACCCCGCTCCAGGTCGAAGTACCAGCCATGCAATTTCAGCTTGCCCTCATCCACGCGGCGCTTGAGCCAGGGATAGGTCAGCAGATTATCCAGCGACAGCAGGATCGACGCCTGCTCGCAGGCGCAGTGCTGGGCGGCGCTGTCGCGGTGCGCCAGCTCGCGCTTGACCCGCTCGGCCACCGGTGCAGCGATACGCATCCATTGTCCGACAAAGTCCGTCTCGCGATGTGCCGCAGGTTGCGCCATACGCGGCGCCATCAAGGCGCGAATGCCGCCGCAGCGCGCATGTCCCAGCACGATCACCCGCTCCACTTCCAGCTCGCACACGGCAAACTCGATGGCGGAGCTGACACCGGCCGACGCGGTCGGCGTACAAGGCGGGACCAGGTTGGCGATGTTACGCACCACGAACATATCGCCCGGATCGCTGCCCGTCAGCATGGCCGGATCGACGCGCGAATCGCAGCAGCCGATCAGCAAAGTACCGGGACGCTGCCCTGCGCGCAGATCGCCGTACAAGGCCGCACCATCGCTGAAATACTGCTGCTGGAAGCGGCTGAAACCACCAATGAACTTCTCGATGTCCTGCATGGCGCCTGCCCTAGCCTGCGCAGCGGCGCAGAGCCGGCACGTCGAGGATATCCACCACCCGCCCCTTGAAGGCGATCAGTCCGCGCGTACTCAGCTCGCCCAGGATGCGCGAGAAGTGTTCCGGCGTCAGGTTCAGGCGCGAGGCCAGCACCGCCTTGGTGGCAGGAAGGGTCAGATGGGTTGCTTCCGGCTCCGGCAGCTCGCGCAGCAGATAGCCCGCCACGCGCTGGGTGCCCGAGTGCAGGGAGTACGACTCCATATCGCACATCAGCGAATGCATGCGCTGGCTCAGGCCCGCCAGCATCTTGCAGGCGAATTCCGGATCGTGATGGATCTCGCGGTAGATGGCCGGCTTGGCCACGTGCAGCAGCAGGCTGTCCTCGGTGGCCTGGGCCGATACGATGTAAGGACTGCCCATGAACATCAGCGCTTCGCCAAAGCTGTGGCCAGGGCCGATCAACTCGATCACCTTCTCCACTCCGCTGGACGAGGTGAAAGACAGCTTGACCTGCCCATACACCACCTGGTGAAAGCCCACGCAGGGATCGCCGCGCTGGAAAATCTGCTCGCCCTTCTCGGCCCGCACTTCGGTGGTGCCCAGGGCGATGCGGCTCAGCTCTTCCGGTCCCATCGAGTTAAACAGCGGCACGCGGGCCAGGAAGTCCTGTACCTTGATGCGGTTCTTGTTCATGATCGTCCCCTCAGATGGTGCGCGAATAGCGCGGCAGATGCGGGCCTTCCGCCCGTGGCGCCTGCAGATAACGGTCAAACACCATGCAGATATTGCGGATCAGCAGACGGCCGCGCATGGTCACTTTCAAGCCTTTGCCGCTGATCGTCAGGAGGCCGTCGGCCTCCAGGGAACGCAAGCGCTCCAGCTCATCGACAAAGTATTCAGTCGCCGTAAAGCCGTCCGGGATGGCCAGGTCGGCATAGTGCAGCTCAAAATCGCACATCAGGCGGCTGATCACACTACGGCGCAGCAGGTCGTCCTCGTTCAGTGCGATGCCGCGCTTGAGCGGCAGCTCGTTGCGGTCCAGCCGTGCATAATATTCCGACAGTACCTTTTCATTCTGGCTGTAGCTGGCGCCCACCGCACTGATGCCCGACACGCCCAGCGCCAGCATGGGCGCTTCCGCGTGCGTCGAATAGCCCTGGAAATTACGCTGCAGCTTGCCCGCGCACTGGCTCACGGCCAGGTCGTCTTCCGGCAGGGCGAAATGGTCCATGCCGATGTAGACGTAACCGGCCGCCGTCAGGCGCTCGATGCACAGGCCCAGCATGGCCAGCTTTTCTTCCGCATCGGGCAGGTCTTCCGCGCGGATCAGGCGCTGCGACTTGAACATCTGCGGCATGTGGGCGTAGTTGTAGATGGCCACGCGGTCGGGCCGCGCCGCGATCACCTTGTCCAGGGTCGGACCGAAACTGGCCACGCTTTGCAGCGGCAGGCCGTAGATGAGGTCCACGCTGATGGAACGAAAGCCGCTGGTGCGCGCCGCCTCCAGCACGTCCATGGTCTGCTCGTAGGACTGGATGCGGTTGACCGCCTGCTGTACCGCCGGATCAAAGTCCTGGATGCCCAGGCTGATGCGGTTGAAGCCCTGCGCGCGCAAGGAGGCGATGCGTTCCGGCGTAACCGTACGGGGATCGACTTCGATGGAAAACTCGCCCTCTTCCTGCGGCACGAAGTCGAAGTGGCGGCGCAGTGTATCCAGCAGGCCGCTCATCTGCGCGTCGGTCAGGTAGGTCGGCGTGCCGCCGCCAAAGTGCAGCTGCGCCACCGCGCGGCGCAAGCCCAGCGTGGCCGCCTGAAACACGATCTCGCGTTCCAGATAGACCAGGTACTCGGCCGCCTTGCTGTGGTCCTGCGTGATGATTTTGTTGCAGCCGCAGTAGTAGCACAGAGACTCGCAGAACGGGATATGCACGTAAAGCGACCATGGCCGCCCGTCCGTGCCGCCCGCCGCCGCATCCAGCTGCGCCAGCGCCGCCCTGTACTGCTCCGCGCCGAAAGCATCGGTGAAGCGGTCGGCGGTCGGATAGGACGTATAGCGCGGTCCCATCTGGTTCAGTTTTCGCACCAGGGCGGCGTCGAATTCGACGGATGGCGTCAGCGGGATGACACGGGCGGGCATGGCAATCTCCTTAAATTAGCAAGGCATCGGCGCGTTCCTGCGCGCGTAGCACCACCAGGTCAGGGCGATGCAGCTCACGTAGAAGCCGATGAAACACCACAGTGCCGCGTCGGGCGAACCAGTCAGCGAGATCGAAGTACCGTAGCTCTTAGGGATGAAGAAGGCGCCGTAGGCGGCGACTGCCGAGGTAAAGCCCAGTACTGCGGCGCTTTCCTTGTTGGCGTCCACCACGGCTTGCTGCTGCATGGCTTCCGGCTGGCCCGCCGCAGCGCGCTGGCGCTCGGTCAGGAAGATCACGGGAATCATGCGGAAAGTCGACGCATTACCGACACCTGCGCCGGCAAACAGCAGCATGAACATCCAGAAGAAGCCGGAGAAGTTACCTGCCACTTCGCCATGCGGTGCGAAATTCAGCACGCCCAGCACGGCGCCGATCATGCCGACAAAAGTCCACAGGGTGACGCGCGCGCCGCCCAGCTTATCGGCGATGACGCCACCCGCCACGCGCGCCAGCGCACCGACCAGAGGGCCGAGGAAGGCGTACTGCAGCGGATTCACGTCCGGGAATTCGGTCTTGATCAGCAGCGGGAAAGCCGCCGAATAGCCGATGAAGGAACCGAAGGTGCCGGTGTAGAGCCAGCACATCAGCCAGTTATGCTTGCGCTTGAAGATCACCGCCTGGTCGGCGAAGGAAGCTTTGGCCGAAGCCAGGTCGTTCATGCCGAACCATGCCAGCAAGGCGCTGACGATGATGAAGGGAACCCAGATGAAGCCTGCGTTCTGCAGCCACATGGCGCTGCTCTGGCCTGCCTTGACGGCGGTCTGCGATTCGCCGCCCAGGGTGCCGAACACGCCGGCCGTGATCACCAGCGGCACCACGAACTGCACCGCCGAGACGCCCAGGTTGCCCAGGCCCGCATTCATGCCCAGCGCATAGCCCTTCTGCGCTTTCGGGAAGAAGAAGCTGATATTGGCCATCGACGAGGCGAAGTTACCGCCGCCGAAGCCGCACAGCAGTGCCAGCACCAGCATGGTTGGATAGCCGGTGCTGGTGTCCTGCACGGCAAAGCCGATGCCGATCGCAGGAATCAGCAGCGAGGCGGTGGAGATGGTGGTCCATTTGCGGCCGCCGAAGATCGGCACCATGAAGGAATAGAAGATGCGCAGCGTCGCGCCGGACAGACCAGGCAGCGCCGTCAGCCAGAACAGCTGGTTGGTGCTGTACTGGAAGCCGATGGCGGGCAGATTCACCACCACCACGCTCCACACCATCCACACCGCAAAGGCCAGCGCCAGCGCGGGAATCGAAATCCACAGATTACGGGTGGCGGTATCGCGGCCGCCATCGCCCCAGAACACCGGACTCTCCGGCTCCCAGGTGCTGATCAGGTATTTGCTCATGAAGTTCTCCTATTATTGAATGAGGGCTCAGGCGGCAGCAGCCAGCGGGGCTGCGGCCTTGGCGGGTTCTTGCTTGGCCACGGGCCGGAACGAGTAATGCATCCACACCAGCGAGACGCACACGGTGCCGTACAACAGCATGAAGGCGCTGGAACGCACGCCGGTCAGGTCGAGCAGCGCGCCGAACAGGATCGGCAGGATGAAGCCACCCAGGCCGCCGGCCAAGCCGACCATGCCGGACACCGCACCGATGTTGTCGCTGAAATCGTCGGCGATGAATTTGAAGACCGAAGCCTTACCGACCGCCATCGCCGTACCCACCACAAACAGCAGCGCGGTGAACACCCATGGCGACAGGGCCAGGTTCATGGACAGCGGACCGTGCGTGGTCTGCACCGTCATCGCGGTCGGCGGGTAGGACAGCAGGAAGAAGCACACCCAGCACACCCACATCACCCACCAGGTGACGCGGTGCGCGCCGTAGCGGTCCGAGATCCAGCCGCCCAGCGCGCGCAGCACGCCGCCCGGCAGCGAGAAGCAGGCCGCCAGCAGCGCCGCCGTGCCCAGGTCGAAACCGTATTCGCCGACGTAGTATTTGGTCATCCACAGCGCCAGGCCGACGTAGCCGCCGAACACCACCGAGTAGTACTGGCAGTAGCGCCACACGCGGCGGTCTTTCAGCATCTTCAGCTGTGCGCCAAAGGACACGCCGGACGCGCTCTGGTGCGACGGATCGGTGGCCGAGAACATCCAGAACAGCACGGCCGTCACCAGCATGGCGATGGCGTACACGGTGGGCAGCGCCTGCCAGCCCCAAGCCGCGATGATGGCCGGCGCGACGAACTTGGTCAGCGCCGAACCGGAGTTACCGGCGCCGAAAATACCCATCGCCAGGCCGCGCCGCTCCTTGGGGAACCAGCGCGCCACGTACGGCGTACCGACCGAGAAAGAGCCGCCCGCCAGGCCAACGAACAGGCCCAGTGTCAGGAACTGCCAGTATTCGGTGGCCCGGCCGATCAGGTAAATGGCCGGCACGGTGGCCAGCATCAGCACAAAGAACACGATGCGGCCGCCGTATTTGTCGCACCAGATCCCCAGCGGCACCCGCACCAGCGAGCCGCTCAGCACGGGCATGGCGGCCAGCAGGCCGAATTGGGTTTCATTCAGGGACAGCATTTTCTTGATCGGGATGCCCAGCACCGCAAACATCATCCAGATCGCAAAACAGATCGTGAACGATAGCGTGCTGCTGGCCAGCACCCGGACTGCTTTATTTTGACTTGCCACGATGACGCTCCTGATACACAGAGGGATGGCATCAGGGTACGCGGCGGTACGCAGGCCGCCAATCGGCATGACGGCCATTCCGCATCGGGCAATCAGCCTAGCCATCTAGGCCGAAAGAACTAGATCGGCCAGGGTGAGGCGGTCCAGCGCACCCAGGTAGGCATCGGTAGCGCGGCCCAGCACCCGCTGCACGCCGCAGTTTCCGGCATAGCAGCAGCTGGCGTGTTCGGCGTCGAAACAGTCCACCATGCAGAAATCCGGCTCGCTGGCGCGTACCACTTCGCCAATATTGATCTGCGCCGGCGCGCGCGCCAGCGTGATGCCGCCGTGGCGTCCGCGCACGGTATGCAGCACGCCGCAGGACGCCAGCCGCACCACCACCTTGGCCAGATGGTTGGCCGACATGTCATAGCGCCGGGCGATATCGGGAATGGTGGCCTGCTGGCCGCCACGGCGCGCCAGGTCCATCAGCAGGCGCAAGGCAAGGTCGGTAAAAATCGTCAGCCGCATTTTGGGCTCCTTGAAAAATCAGCATGACCATTATTCCGGCACGTCCGCGACAGCGCGCATAACTTGGATCAAGAAAAAAATAGATTTTGTATGCATGTTTAAACGCAAAGCCTAAAATCAACTCGTCAATTCGACAAACGCCCTATGTAAAGGAACCATGCCATGCACGCGACCCGCAAGCTTTGGACCTGGCTAGCCATCATCTGCGCCCTATCCTTCGCCGTTCTCGGCTGGGTGGGCAAGGAAATCTACCTGGCGGCCCCGCCCATTCCGAAATCCATCATCAGTACCGACGGCGAACAGCTGTTCGGCCCAGGCCAGGTCGATCGCGGCCAGCAAGCCTGGCTCTCCGCCGGCGGCCAGCAGCTTGGCACCGTCTGGGGCCATGGCAGCTACGTCGCCCCGGACTGGTCGGCCGACTGGCTGCACCGCGAAGCGCTGGAACTGCGCCAGATCTGGGCGCAGCGCGACTACCACGCCAACTTCGATGAGCTGAACAGCGTCACCCAGGCCGCCCTCAATGCGCGCCTGAAGGATGAACTGCGCCACAATTCGTACGACGAGAAGACCGGCGCCATCGTGCTGTCGGCCGACCGCGCCGCCGCTGTACGCGCCGTGGCAGCCCACTACACCGGCCTGTTCGGCGATGCGCGCAGCCTGGACGATCTGCGCACCAAGTACGCGATGAACGCCAACTCGATCACCGATCCGGAAGATCTGAAGGCCCTGCCGGCGTTCTTCTTCTGGTCGTCGTGGTCGGCCGCCACCGACCGTCCAGGCATGGCTGGCCTGAGCTACACCAGCAACTGGCCGCATGAGCCGCTGATCGACAACCGTCCTACCGCAGGCGCCGGCATCTGGTCGATCGCCTCCATCATCCTGATGATCGGCGCCATCGCCGGCATGATCACCCTGCACTCGCGCAGCAAGGAAGAAGACGATCCAACTCCACCCAAAGCTGACCCGCTGTTCAGCCTCAAGCCAACGCCTTCGATGCTGGCCACCCGCAAGTACTTCTTCGTGGTGATCGGCCTGATCCTGGCCCAAGTCGGCTTCGGCGTCATCACCGCCCACTACGCGGTGGAAGGCCACAGCTTCTTCGGCTTCCCATTGGCAGACGTGCTTCCCTTCGTGGTCTCGCGTACCATCCACACCCAGTTCGCCGTGCTGTGGATCGCCACAGCCTGGCTGGCCACCGGCCTGTATATCGCGCCGGCCATCTCCGGCCACGAGCCGCGCTTCCAGAAGCTGGGCGTGAACTTCCTGTTCTACGCGCTGCTGTTCATCGTGGTCGGTTCGACCGCCATGGGCTGGCTGGGCACCCTGCAGCACAAGGGCACCACCTTCGCCTTCTGGCTGGGTAACCAGGGCCTGGAATTCACCAGCATGGGCCGTGTATGGCAATACCTGCTGTTCGTCGGCCTGCTGCTGTGGGTCACCCTGCTGGGCCGCGCCCTGTGGCCTGCACTGGTCAAGAAATCGGAAACCCGCGGCTTGATCGTGATGGTGTTCCTGGCTGCGCTGTGCATCGGCGGCTTCTACGCCACCTCGCTGACCTGGGGCCAGCATACCCACTATTCGATGATCGAATACTGGCGCTGGTGGCTGGTGCACCTGTGGGTTGAAGGCTTCTTCGAAGTGTTCGCCACCGCCGTTATCGCACTGCTGTTCACCCGTCTGGGCCTGATCCGCGCCGCCGCTGCCAACAGCGCCATCGTGCTGGAAACCATCGTGTTCCTGTTCGGCGGCATCCTGGGCACCCTGCACCACCTGTACTTCACCGGCACCCCGACCATGGTGATCGCCATCGGCGCCATGTTCTCGGCGCTGGAAGTGGTTCCGCTGTCGATGATCGGTGTCGAAGCCTGGCGTAACTTCCAGCGCTCGAAAGCCGCTCCATGGGTACAGACCTACAAGTGGCCGATCCTGTGCTTCATCGCTGTCGGCTTCTGGAACACCATCGGCGCCGGCCTGCTGGGCTTCTCGATCAACACCCCGCTGGCACTGTACTACATGCAGGGTCTGAACATGACCCCGGCCCACGGCCACGCTGCCCTGTTTGGCGTGTACGGCATGCTGGGTATCGGCCTGCTGCTGTTCTGCCTGCGCGGTCTGAGCGACCGTCTGGCCTGGTCCGAACGCCTGCTTGGCCCGATGTTCTGGTGCCTGAATATCGGCCTGGCGATGATGGTCTTCATCTCGCTGGCGCCAGCCGGTATCTATCAAGCCTGGGCTTCGATCAGCAAGGGCATGTGGTTCGCCCGCTCGCCGGAAGTGGTGCACTCGCACCTGATGGAAAGCCTGGTGTGGCTGCGCGTCCCTGGCGACATCGTGTTCGCCATCGGCACCCTGTTCCTGGCGCTGTTTGCCTGGCGCCTGCTGCGTGGCCGCAGCAGCACCGAAACGGCCACCGTTAGCGCCGCAGAACGCGCTTAATTGATGTCCACACAGGGCGGAGCTTCCGCCCTGTTTTATTTTTCAAAGGAGTTTTACCATGTCCCACGACTGCTCTCACGCCACCATCGCCGGCGGCCTGTATCCCTTCGACGCACGCGGCGTTGCCAAGCGCTTCCGCCACGCCGCCATCTTCGGCGCGCTGGACTCGCTGGAACCCGGCGAGACCATGCGCTTCTGTAACGACCACGATCCGCTGCCGCTGCTGGCGCAGATCCAGCACCGCTACGGCCCGCGCGTGCAAGTCGCCTATGTGGCGCGCCAGCCCGGCCAGGTGCTGATCGACTTCCGCGTGGTCGACTAAAAGGCAATCCAGATCAAGAAAATCCAAAGTCGTCGCCGCATCGATTGACCATACAACATCTAGTGCTTAACCTGTCACTTCTCACTACATACGGTATCCAGGAGAAAGCATGCAAGGACTAACGAACAGTATGATCACCAAGCGCGACGGCAGCCGCCAGGCCTTCGACAGCAGCAAAATCGAAGCGGCCTTGTTGAAAGCAGGCCGCGCCAGCGGCGAGTTCGACGCCGACGTCGCCAAACAGCTGACCGAATACGCGCTGCTGCAACTGGCGCCGCTGGCTGCGGAAAACGCCCTGACGGTGGAGCTGACCCAGGACATGGTCGAAACGGCCCTGTACGAAGCCGGCTACCGCAGTACCCTGCGCCGCTACGTGGTCTACCGCGAACAGCATGCCACGCTGCGCCAGGACCGCCACTCGCTGGTCGATGTGGCGTCTTCCATCAACGAATACCTCGACCGCCAGGACTGGCGCGTCAACGCCAACGCCAACCAGGGCTACTCGCTGGGCGGCCTGATTCTTAACGTCTCCGGCAAGGTGATCGCCAACTACTGGCTGAACCACGTCTACCCGCCGGAAGTGGGCCAGGCCCACCGCGACGCCGACCTGCACCTGCACGACCTCGACATGCTGGCCGGCTACTGCGCCGGCTGGTCGCTGCGCACCCTGCTCAACGAAGGCCTCAACGGCGTGCCGGGCAAGGTCGAATCCTCGCCGCCGCGCCACCTGTCCAGCGCCATCGGCCAGATCGTCAACTTCCTCGGCACCCTGCAGAATGAATGGGCCGGCGCCCAGGCCTTCAGCTCCTTCGACACCTACCTGGCGCCGCTGGTGCGCAAGGATGCGCTCAGCTACGTCGAAGTAAAGCAGTACATGCAGGAGCTGATCTACAACCTCAACGTGCCCTCGCGCTGGGGCACCCAGACGCCGTTCACCAACCTGACCTTCGACTGGGTCTGCCCGGAAGACTTGCGCGAGCAGGTGCCCTACATCGCCGGCGAAGAGATGTCCTTCACCTACGGCGAACTGCAGACCGAGATGGACATGATCAACCGCGCCTATATCGAGATCATGATGGCGGGCGACGCCAAGGGCCGCGCCTTCACCTTCCCGATCCCGACCTACAACATCACACCGGACTTCGACTGGGACAGCGCCAACGCCGAGCTGCTGTTCGAGATGACGGCGCGCTACGGCCTGCCCTACTTCCAGAACTTCATCAACTCCGAGCTGAAGCCGAACATGATCCGCTCGATGTGCTGCCGCCTGCAGCTGGACCTGCGCGAGCTGCTCAAGCGCGGCAACGGCCTGTTTGGCTCGGCCGAGCAAACCGGCTCGCTGGGCGTGGTCACCGTCAACTGCGCGCGCCTGGGCTATCTGCACAAGGGCGACGAAGCCGGACTGCTGGCCGCGCTGGACCGCCTGCTGGAGCTGGGCCGCGACAGCCTGGAGATCAAGCGCAAGGTGATCCAGCGCCATATGGACAATGGCCTGTTCCCTTATACCAAGCGCTATCTGGGCACGCTGCGCAACCACTTCTCCACGCTGGGCGTGAACGGCATCAACGAGATGGTGCGCAATTTCAGCGCCGATGAACACGACATCACCACAGCCGAGGGCCGCGCGCTGTCGATCCGCCTGCTGGACCACGTGCGTGCGCGCATGCTGGAGTTCCAGGAACAGACCGGCCATATGTACAACCTGGAAGCCACGCCAGCCGAAGGCACCACCTACCGCTTTGCCAAGGAAGACCGCAAGCGCTATCCGGACATCCTGCAGGCCGGTACGGCGCAGATGCCCTACTACACCAACTCCTCGCAACTGCCGGTGGGCTATACGGACGATCCCTTCCACGCGCTGGAGCAGCAGGACGAACTGCAGCGCAAATACACCGGCGGCACCGTGCTGCACCTGTACATGACCGAAGCCCTGTCGGACGCCAATGCCTGCCGCATGCTGGTACGCCGCGCGCTGAACCGCTTCGGCCTGCCCTATATCACCGTGACGCCCACCTTCTCGGTCTGTCCGAAACACGGCTACCTGAGCGGACGCCACGAATTCTGTCCCAAATGCGATGCAGAGCTGATCGCACGCAAGCAGGCGCTGGCCGCCTGATATTTCAACCCGAACGAAAGGACCATCATGCAACAGCAGACCACTTCCACCGCCATCGTCCTGGATGACGCCGAGCGCCAGCCTTGCGAAATCTGGACCCGGGTGATGGGCTATCACCGCCCGGTTTCCTCCTTCAACATCGGCAAACAAGGGGAGTTCCACGAACGCCGCTTCTTTGTCGAAGGTTGCAGCCAAAGCGGGGGCTGACATGCCTGGCGGAGCCTTATGCGTGGGCGGCTTCGAGCCGTTCAGCGCAACCGAGTTTCCCGGCAAGCTGTCGGCGGTGGTGTTCATCCAGGGCTGCCCCTGGCGCTGCGGCTATTGCCATAATCCGGACCTGCAGGCGCGCCACCAGGGTGCGTTGTCGTGGGAACGCCTGCTCGACGGCCTGGCGCGGCGCGTCGGCCTGCTCGACGCCGTGGTGTTCTGCGGCGGCGAGCCGACCATCGACCCGGCCCTGGGCCAGGCGGTAGAGCAAGTGAAGGAGCTTGGGTTCCAGGTCGGGCTGGAGACAGCCGGCATTTATCCCGAGCGCCTGCGCACACTGTTGCCCAATCTCGATTGGGTGGGACTGGACGTCAAGGCGCCGTTCGACAGCTACGACGCCATCACCGGCATGCCAAACAGCGCCAGTCCGGTACATGCCAGCCTGACGGTGCTGCTGGACAGCGGCATCGATTTTGAATGCCGCACCACCGTACATCCGGACCAGCTGCCGCCGCCTTTGCTGCTGCGGCTGGCCCGTTCATTGTCGGCGATGGGTGTGCGGCGTTATGTGCTGCAGGAGTTCCGTTCCAGGGGGTGCCGTGACGAGGTACTGGCACGCGGCCAGCGCGCCGGCTATCCGGATGCGAACCTGCTGGAGGAACTGGCTTCGCTGTTCCCCCGCCTGAGCGTGCGCCGTAATCAATAATTTATGTGCGCGGGCGCGGTACGGCCCGCAGCATTCCTTGCAGGGCCTGGCGGCCCAGTTCCAGCACCGGCGCGTCCAGCGCATCCAGCGTGTTCTTGACCAGCAGCCCAAGCTCGGTATCGCCTTCCATCGACAGGCGGCGCGCGAAGAACAGCGTGTCCGGATCCTGTTCGCGCCGCGCCAGCGCCAGGAAATCGCGCGCGCAGGCGGCGATCTCCAGTTCCACCTGGCCGCCCGCCGGCAGCGCGGCGAAACCACTCTCCCTCCAGCAAAAGTCGAAGGCCACGCCCGCATCGCTCACGCGCACGCGCAGCGGCCGTCCGCGCAGGCAGGCACGCACGTCCTGCGGCAGATGCGGCCGCAGCACCAGGTTCAGCGCCGCCACGCACAGCAGCGAGCCGGGATAGGCAGGCAGGCGCCGCCCCAGGTTGGCGATCAGCAGCGGCAAAGGCTGGGCCGGGGCCGGACGGCCGGATAAGACGGCGTTCATGCTGCGTTCTCCTCGAAATCGGCCTTGAAATAATCCAGTCCAGGCTTGCCGTACCAATAGCCGTTGCAGGATGCCGCCGGCTGCAGCGGCTCCAGGTTGCGCAAGGCTTCCTGTGCAGGCAATGCACCGCGCCGTACCGCGTCGAAGGCGGCGATCACCGGAATAGTGTTCAGCGACTGGGGACTGATGCGCACCACGTCCACGCCCAGCGCCTGCAGCTGGTCCATTTCGCCCAGCAGGTTGTGCACCAGCGCCGACTGGCTCTGGATACCGTTCAGCACCAGGAACTCCTGCTTCTCGCGGGTCTCCATCAGCAGACCGTCCGGATGCTCGATGCAGCTGAAGCGGCAGTCATCCTTGGGCAGGTTGCGGTTACGCGCCGTGAAGCAGCGCGCCGAAAACGCCAGCGGCATGCGGCCGTAGGCAAATACCTCGGTCTCCATGCCCTGCGGACGTTCCTGCTGCATGTGGCGCAAGCCGTCGCGGCTCATTTCCAGCGGCATCACCCAGCGGCGCGCGCCCAGCTGGTGCATCAGCGCCAGCGTCGGCGGGTTGTAGATATTCAGATGCGGACCGGCCACGAACGGGCCCTTTTCGGCCACCATGTTCACCGCGCCGATATCGTTGGCCTCCAGCTGGAAGCTGCCGTTGTTGGCCAGCTTGCGCTGCGCGCCGACGTCGGCGCTGGATTCGATCAGGGTCAGGGTCGACAGCAGCACTTCCTTGCCGGCCTCCTGCAGCATGGCGGCGATGTCCAGCCAGTCGCCTGCACGCAGCTCGTGGCGGCGCGAGCACACCGTCTCGCCCAGGTAGACGATGTCCACCGGCGACTCAGCCACCTGCAGGTAAAACTCCATGACCTGGGCGTGCGGCCAGTAGTACAGCAGCGGCCCGAGGGCGATCTTCAGCATGGTAATCCTTTCATTTCCAGGAGCGGTGATAGGCGCCCAGCGTGTGCTGCTGCCCCTCCGCCAGGGTATTCAGTTCAGCCATCCAGTCCGGACGTACCGAGTAGCGCGCCGCGTTCTGCAGGCACTGGTCGATCGCCTGGCGCCATACGCGCGTCACCTGCGCCACGTAGGCGGGACTGCGCTGGCGGCCTTCGATCTTCACCGCGCGCACGCCCATCTCCAGCAGCTGCGGCAGCAATTCCAGCGTATTCAGGCTGGTCGGTTCCTCGACCGCGTAATAGGTTTCGTCGGCGACCTCGAAGCGGCCCTTGCACAGGGTTGGATAGCTGGCGTTTTCGTTTTCCGAGTAGCGGTCGATCAGCACCCCGTTCAGGCGCGACTCCAGGCCCCTGGAACTCTGCTGCCAGCGCACCGCTTTGGCCGGCGAGCACACGCCGTGGGTGTTGGGCGATTCGCCCGTGACGTAGGACGACAGCGCGCAGCGGCCCTCCACCATCACGCACAGGCTGCCGAAGCCGAACACCTCGATCTCGATATCGGTGTTCTTGACCACGTGCTCCACCTGGGCCAGCGACAGCACGCGCGGCAGCACGGCGCGCTGCACGTTGAACTGGCGCCGGTAGAAGTTGATCGCTTCAGCATTGGTGGCCGAGCCCTGCACCGACAGATGCAGGCGCAGCTCGGGATGATGGTCCGCCGCATAGCGCATCAGGCCCGGATCGGCCAGGATCACCGCGTCCACGCCGGAGCGGGCGGCGCGCTGGATGGCGCTCTGCCACAGCGCCACGTTGTCCGGCTGCGGATAGGTGTTCAGCGCCAGCAGCACCTTGCGCCCGCGCTCATGCGCGTAGGCGATGCCGGTCTCGATGGCGGCATCATCGAAATTCAGGCCGGCGAAGTTGCGCGCATTGGTGGCGTCGCGAAAACCGAGATAGACGCAGTCGGCGCCCAGGTCGATGGCATTTTTGAGCGCAGGCAGGCTGCCCGCCGGGCACACCAGTTCCAGCGGCGGCGCGGCGCGGGTCGAAGCGGGATGAGTCATGTAGTTCGTGCAGGATGAAAAGTGGGTGCAGAACTGTATCGCTTCGGCAAGCTGTCAATCCTTGATTCACATCAAAGAAATACCGCTTTACAGGGTGGGACAATGCTTGAGCTACTTCAACAAGGAAACACCATGCATACCATTGCCCATTATCTGCACCAGGAACACGTCCGCTGCGACGGCGAATACAATCTGGCCGAAGCACAGGTCAGCTGCGGCGACTGGGACGGCGCACGCCGCCATTTCGACGCCTTCCTGGTACTGTTCGAGACCCATCTCTCCAAGGAGGAGCAGGTGCTGTTCCCCCGCATGGAGCGCGCGGTCGGCAATGCCTACGGACCGACCCTGGTCATGCGCTCCGAGCATGGCCATATGCGCGAGATCATCGCGCGCATGCAGGAAGCCATTGCGGAGCATGAGGCGAGCGACTTCTTCGACCAGGCCGACGCCATGCGCATCCTGATGCATCAGCATAACCTCAAGGAGGAAGGCATCCTCTATCCGCAGGCCGACCGCCTGCTGCACGAACAGGTCAACGCCGTGCTGTCGGCGATGGACGAACTGGTGACGGAAACCTCGGGGACCGCGGCATGACCATCGAACTCGATGTGGGCGGACTGGAACCGCCCGAACCCATGGTGCGCATTCTCGATACGCTCGATACCGTGCCGCCGGGCGAACGCCTGCGCGTGCTGATCGACCGCGAGCCGGTGCCGCTGTTCCGCGTCCTGCGCAACAACGGCTACCAATTCGACTGCACCGCCCAGCCTTCCGGCCGCTATGAACTGCTGATCTGGCATGAAACCACTTGATGCACCGCAGCGGATGCTCTCTTTCGGCGACAACCCGCCCATTTCGCAACCGCTGCGCTACTTCCTCACCGCTCCCCTGTTTGCCGCTCTCGCAGCCGCGCTGCTGCTGTGGCAGGGCACTCCTGCCTTACTCACCCGCTGGTCGCCGCTCACGCTGGCGCTGACCCACCTGATGGTGCTGGGCTGCGTCAGCATGGCCATGATAGGCGCCCTGCAGCAGATGCTGCCCGTAGTGGCAGGCATCAACGTGCCGCGCGCCGACAGCGTGGCCGTGCACGTGCACTGGTGCCTCAGCCTCGGCACGCTGCTGCTGGCCAGCGCCTTCTGGCTCGGGCATTCCTGGCTGTTCGGCGCCGCCGTGGCTGCGCTGCTGGGCGCCCTGCTGCTGTTCCTGGGCGCCTGCATGGTCGGCATGTGGAAGCATCATCTGCCCGGCGCGGGCGCCGTAGTGGCGGGCATCCGCCTGTCGCTGACGTCGCTGCTGCCCACCATCGGCCTGGGCGTGCTGCTGGCCTGCTCCTTCATTCTGCCGCCGCTGGCCAGCCTGCCCTTGCAGCCCCTGCCCAACCTGCACGCCCTGTGGGGGATGGCGGGCTGGGTCGGCATGCTGGTGATCGGCATTGCCTTCCAGGTGGTGCCGATGTTTATGCTGACCGAACCCTATCCCGCGCGCCTGACCGGCACCTACAGCGCGGCGCTGTTCCTGCTGCTGGTGGCGGCTTCGCTGTCCAGCGGCTGGCAAGGCACCGGCCGCCTGGTGCACGTGGGCTGCCTGGTCTTGCTGGCCGGCGGCTACGCGCTGTTTGCCGTCACCACGCTGGCGCTGCTGCTGCGCCGCAAACGTCCGCGCGCCGATCCCACCACGCTGTACTGGCGCGCGGCCATGGCCAGCCTGCTGGTGGCGCTCGCGCTCTGGCTGGGGATCGGTCTGGACCTCGACACCAGCAACGCGCAGCCGCTGGCACTGGGTGTACTGCTGATCGCCGGCGTGATCCTGTCGGCGATTAACGGCATGCTGTACAAGATCGTGCCCTTCCTGTGCTGGTATCACCTGCAGGAGCTGCGCCCTGTCAGCGGCCGCAAGCCGCCCGGCATCAACCAGTTCGTCCCCGAGCGCCAGGCACAGTGGCAGTTCGTTCTGCACGCGGCAGGTGTGATCCTGCTGACGGCAGGCTGCTACCTGCCCGCGCTGGTGCGCCCCGGTGCTGCGGCGCTGTGCCTGGCCTGCCTGGGCATGACCTTCAATCTGGGCCGCGCCGCCCGCCTGCACTGGCGCGAACGCGCTGCCTGCCTTTCCACATCCACCGCAAAGCCAACATGAACGCCGCCACCGAGATCTGCCTGCCGGAGGCCAAACCGCGCCTGCCCTATCTGCTCAAGCTGATGTTCGGCGAAGCGCAGGCGCTGGGCCAGCCCGCGCTGTGGCTGGGCCATGTGATCGCCCTGCTGGAGCCTGTGGGATTCAACGAGCGCGCCATCCGCACGGCGCTGTTCCGGCTTGCCGCCGACAGCGTGATCCGGCTGGAACGCCATGGCCGGCGCAGCCTGTGCCGCCTGCAGCCTGCTGCGGCCAGTGCGCTGCTGGCGGCGCGCCAACGCCTCAACATGCCGCCGCTGCGCAGCTTCGAGGAAGAATGGACCATGCTGGTCAACAGCGGTGGCCTGGGCGCCGCACGCTATGCCGCCGCGCGCAAGCACCTGCAGCAGCTGGACTTCTGCCAGCTGGCGCCGAATGTGCTGGCGCGTCCCGCATCCTATGGCCACGGCGGCCCGCCCGGACTGGCGCCCGCCGAACTGGCTGGTCTCGCGCGCTTCGATGTCGACGGCATGCAGCTGGCCGCCGCCGTCCGCCAGCCGCTGTTTGGCTGCACCGCCTGGGATCTGGCGCCGGCTGAAGAGGAATACAGCCAGTTCCAGCAGCGCTTTGCGTCCATGCGCCAGCTGCTGGGACGGCGCGGCGCGCTGAGCGACGCCCAGGCCTTTGTCCTGCGCCTGCTGGTCAGCCACGGCTACCAGCACTGCCGCCACAGCGACCCGCTGCTGCCGCAGGAGCTGCTGTCATCGGCATGGCCCGCCATGGCGGCCTATCAGACTTACATGGCGCTGTATGCGGGCTGCGCGCGCCAGGCGCAGCGCCATCTGCAAAGCGTCACGGCCACGTTGCCTGCCAACCAGCCGGACACCCCTCATCATTCTCACACCCCGCTGCCGCCGCAACGCCGGCACAGCGCACAGGAACTCGCAGCATGAGCGAAACACTTGAACTTGAACGCGACTATCGCGGCCCTACCCTGAGTGTCACCATCAGCCGTGAAGGCGCCCGCATTCACCGGCTGATCGACGACGTCACCTATCCCCTGCGGGCCAGCAAAGCCGCCATCCGCCGCGATCCGATGGTGGAAGCGCTATTCGGCGTGGCGCCGGTCACCGAGCCGGAAGTTCCGACAAGGCGCCAAGGAAGGACACCAGTTCGGCGAATTCTCGTTCGCTGAGCGGCACCGGCTGCAACTCGCTGTGTCCCGTCGCCGCTGCTGGCGCACGGGCGTAGTGGCGCACCACATCGTCCAGCGTGGCCAGCTGTCCCGCATACATATACGGCGCACGCAAGGCGACATTGCGCAGGCTGGGCGTCTTGAAGGCGCCGTCGGTCGTGCTGTCCGCTTCGACCATGAAGCGCAGCTCATCGCACTGCTCCGGCTTGGCGTCGCTGAACTTGCCCAGGCAGTTGAATTCATCCGCGCGCAGCCGCGCAATGGCGGCGCTGCGGCCTGCGTCGTGTACACCCGGCAGGCGTGGTGCGATGCCGGTGTTATGAAAGTGCTGGTCGCTCAGCAGCGGACCGTTATGGCAGGTGATGCAGCGGCCCTTGCCGATGAAGATGCGCAGGCCGGCCTTTTCGCTGGCCGTCAGCTCTGCGCTGCTGGCCGGATCATGCCGCAGCACGCCCTCCACATAGCGGTCCATGCGTGATGGATTGAAGCGCAGACTCTTTTCATAGGCCGCCAGCGCCTTGCCCATATTGGCAAACACGCGCGACACCGCCTCGCGCTGCGCATCGTTCATGCCATTCCAGGCCGCCCGCTGCGACGGCGTGCCCTGCGGCCCTGCTGCCTGCGGCAATTGCGACAGGTCAGGCATGGGGCCGAACAGTGCCTCATAGTCCGGCCGGTAGTAGGCCTGCATCAGGTGCGCGAAGGCGACGCGGTTGCCGCCATGTTCTGCCGCATCCTCCATCGGGCCCAGTGCCTGCGACCACAGGCTGTCCTTGCGGCCGTCCCAGAACAGAAAAGAACTGTAGCCTGTGCCGGTGATAGGCATGGTGCGGCGCGTGCCGGTGGCCATGCCCTGCCCGACCGCACGGCCATCCTGGAACTGGCGATCCGGCTGATGGCAGCTGGCGCAAGCCACCGCGCCGTTGCCGCTGAAGCGGCGGTCGGCAAACAGGCGCTGGCCTAGCTGCACGGCGGCGGGATTGGCCTCGACCCGGTTGGACGGATCGGCCGGCGCAGCCTCCAGCGACGACAGGCGCAATGAGGACATCAGCGCGATCTCCTCGCCGCTCCAGCCGGCAAAGCTGACGCCCGCATAGGACTGCGCCAGCGCCACGCCGGCCAGCAGGATCGCCGCCACGCAGCCGCCCAGCCAGGTGGCGAGCGAGATTCTGCAGAAGCGCATAGCCTTACCTCGCCGCCGTCGCCACCGCACCGGGCAGCGCCACGACCGTGTTAAAGGTCACTTCATCCGCGCCTTCGGCGGCGGCGATCTTCAGCTTGATCTCCCACCAGCCGGGCATGCTGAACTTCATGCCCTCCACCAGATAGCGGCCATCGCCGAGCGCCTTGGTCACGCGCGGCTGGGTGGGAAAGCCGTGACCGTGCTGCGGCATGCCGCCGCCCACATCGATGCGCGCATTCTCGACCGGCTGCCCGGAAGGCGTGCGCAGCGCGATTTCCCACGCGTGCAGCTTGTTGATGGCCACCGGCTGGGCCACCGGATGAATCTCCACCCGATACTTTTCATTGGCCGACAACCGGTCGGTGGCCAGATTCAGTCCCGCAGGCGGCGACATGCAACCCGCCAGCAAAGCCATTAACAGCGATACAATTAACAACCGCAACATCATGTTTCTCCTGAATTGAATAAGTGACAGGAGAGACTGTATCGGCGCATGGCTGCCTTGCCATGCCAACTTTGAGACACTTTCTGCCACATGCACGCACCGCACGCACCGCGCCACGTCGCTTTTGTCGTCTACCCCGGCATCCAGCTGCTGGACGTGACCGGCCCGGCCGCCGTCTTCGGCATGGTCAACGAGGTGGTGGCGCGTCCCAGCTACCAGATCACAGCGGTCTCCGACGGCGGCGGCCTGGTTTCCAGCAGCTGCGGGCTGACGCTCGACACACGCGATCTTGAACAGGTCAGCGGCATCGCCTTCGACACCGTGCTGGTCGGCGGTGGCGAAGAAGACGCCATCACCTGCCAGTTCGCCAACGTCAGGCTGCGCAACTGGATGGAAGCGCAGACGCACCGGGTACGCCGCTATGGATCGGTATGCACCGGCGCCTTTGTCCTGGCCGAATTCGGGCTGGCCCAGAACCGCACCGTTACCACCCACTGGGAAGGCGCAGGCATCCTGGCGAACGACTACCCGGACCTGACCGTCAACGCCAACGCCTTGTATGTGTCGGACGGCCAGCTGTGGTCTTCGGCGGGCGTGGCCACCGGTATCGACATGTCGCTCGCCATGGTCGAGGAAGATCACGGCAAGGAAGTGGCCAACGCGGTGGCCAAGCGGCTGGTGCTGTACGCGCGCCGTCCCGGCTTCCAGAGCCAGTTCAGTCCCGTGCTGAACGCGCAGGCCAGGGTAGGCGCGGATCCCACCTTCGGCACGCTGATCGAATGGATGCGCCAGCACCTGCAGGAACCGCTCGACTCGGCCCGCCTGGCGCAGCAGGTCGCGCTATCGGAGCGCAGCTTCTATCGCAAGTTTGTCGCCGCCACCGGCAAGACGCCTGCGGAGTTTGTCGAACTATTGCGGCTGGACGTGGCCAAGCAGCTGTTCGAGCAGCACGCCAGCCTGAAGGAAGTCGCCTTCCACACCGGCTTTGCCAACACCAAGCGCCTGACGCGTGCTTTCGAACGCCACTTCGGCATGACGCCCGCCCTGTTCCGCGAACTGCACGTCTCCGCCAATTAACTGTGCAGGTAGAAGACGGCGCGTTCGCTGAGGCCGTAAATGCCACGCTATGCCAAAACCGGCAGCAGCCTCCCTTTGGTCAGCAGCCACAGGCTACGCACGGCAATCGCGCCCACCACACCGTTCGCCAGCAGGAACAGGTACGGCGCCAGCGCACTGCCCACCGCATGGCCATGCATCGCCAGCCGCTCCGCACCGAGCGACAGCGCAGTAATGCCAAAGGTGAAGCTCCAGAAGCCGCCCGTGAAGCCGCCCTCCGCCAGCCAGCCCAGCATGCGCCCGGCGATCAGCACCTGGTAAATCGCGTACCCCAACAGCATTGAAGCCACCAGCGGCGAAGGTGCATCGGTAGCCGCCAGGTAGGCCACCAGCCCGACGGCCGGTGGCGCCAGCTGCACGCCGTAAGTGGGACGCAAGGCCGGCGGCAACGGCTCCGCGTGCAGCAGGCGATGCAGCTGCACCGACTCGATCGCCAGCCAGGAGAACAGGCCGATGCCAAACAGCGGCTGCGCAAGTTCGGTCCAGCCGAGTGCACCCGCGCCGATGGCGGCGACGAAGTTGGCCGCCACCGCCGGCAGGTACAGAACCGGCGTGGCGGAACCCAGCTCACGTCCACCACGCAGCATCACGCCCTGGCGCCAGACGCTGAAGCCCAGCGCACTCGCCACGCCGGCGCCGTACAGCACCAGCGCCAGCGAACGCGAATACGGCAGCGCCATCAGGGCGGCCAGCATGGTCGCCACCGGAATCAGCGCGATAAAGCAGCATTGAATCGCATGCCCGGCTTCGTCCAGCGCAGCCTGGCGACGCCACAGCCACTTGGCTGCATACATCGCAAAACACACCGCCCATACCAGGACTGCCAACAAGGCCAGCGCTTCGCCCGGCCACGCGGGAAGCTCCCATAGCTTGTGCGCCGCGCGCCAATCGTTTGCCAATCCAGCCAGGCCCAGCACCGCCCCGAACAGCGACGCTGGCATTGCGTAACGCAGATTCATGATCAGTCCTCCAGCGCCTGAACTGGCGCGATGGGTTAATGTTCCAGATAACGTTGTGCGTCCAGCGCCGCCATACATCCGCTGCCCGCACTGGTGATGGCCTGGCGGTACACGTGGTCCTGCACATCGCCTGCGGCAAACACGCCGGGGATGCTGGTTGCGGTAGCCATCTCGCCCGCAGCCGTTTTGATATAGCCGTTCTGCATGGCCAGCTGGCCGTCGAAGATGCCGGTATTGGGCTTGTGGCCGATCGCCACGAACAAGCCCTGCACCTGAACCTCGGCCGGTGCGCCGGTGTCGGTTGCGGCCAGCACCAGGCCATTCACGCCGCTGTCGTCGCCGGTGACTTCCTGCAGATGGTGATTCAGTTTCAGTTCGATCTTGCCGTCGGCGACCTTGGCCATCAGACGGTCGACCAGAATCGGCTCGGCGCGGAAGCTGTCGCGGCGATGGATCAGCGTGACCTTGCTGGCGATATTGGACAGGTATAGCGCCTCTTCCACCGCCGAATTGCCGCCGCCGATCACGGCCACCGGCTGGTCGCGGTAGAAGAAGCCGTCGCAGGTGGCGCAACCCGACACGCCACGCCCCATAAAGGCTTGTTCCGATGGCAGGCCCAGATACTGCGCCGACGCGCCGGTGGCGATGATCAGCGCATCGCAGGTGTACTCGCCCGCATCGCCGATCAGGCGGATCGGCTTTTCATCCAGCTTGGCGGTGTGGATATGGTCGTAGACGAAGGTGGTGCCGAAGCGTTCCGCGTGCTGCTGGAAGCGCTGCATCAGCTCCGGGCCTTGCACGCCCATGGGATCGGCGGGCCAGTTTTCCACGTCGGTGGTGGTCATCAGCTGGCCACCCTGCTCCATGCCGGTGACCAGCATGGGTTTGAGATTGGCACGCGCGGCGTAGATGGCGGCGCTGTAGCCTGCGGGCCCGGAACCGAGGATCAGCACGCGGGCATGTTGGGTCGTGGTGGACATGAGCTTGACTCCAGATTAGAGAATACCTTCAGTCTAATTTGGCGTAACGAGCAAATGAATGCCTTACAAATTCAATAATTTGCTCAATCGTCTCAAGCGTATCAAAAAAACATCAACAAATGTCACGATTCTTAAACATTTGTTAGCTAGTATCCGAATGTGTCCTACACTGGACGCGGGATTTCACAAGTCCCTTCCGATCAACAAACACACCCAAGGAATTGAAATGAATCGAGTCCTAGCCCTGTTGTTATTGGTATCTCCCATGCTGGCCGCCACTGCCAGCGAACAGTCCACCTGCACCACCACCAACAAAGGCGCCTACCTGACCGGCACCGTCACCAGCGCGCCGAAGTTCGCCTCCGGCTCCTACATCGACGGCGTGGAGACTTCGCACACCCACGTCAACCTGAAGGCCGACCAGGATGGCAAGACCTATGATGTCGCGATGGACAATGTCTACGCCGTCGACTACGTAAAGAACTCCAGCTCCGTGCCTGCCTCGCTGGGCGCGATCAAGGTGGGCAGCCGCCTGGAACTGTGCGGCGAAAAATACACCAGCGGCACCACCGGTATTCACTGGGTCCACAGCAACTGCGGCGCCACGCCAACCAGCACCGCACCAAACGGCTGGGTCAAGCAGATCTCGTCCTCCGGCAGCATCGGTGCGAATCTGGAACGCAGCCAGAACTACTGCTATCTCTGGAACTAAGCCAGTGGATCGGCGCGCCGCAAGCTGGATGGTCGCCGCAGGCATTGCCGCCTGCGTGACCGCTTACGTCTGGCCGGCGCGCGATACGGCCGTGGCGCCTGCGGTGACGACGGCGCCTGACACGGCGGCCGTCTCCACCACGGCTGGCAATGCGTGGTTCTCCGCCGCGCTGCTGGCGCCGCGCCCTGCTGCCATGCCGGAGCAGGAGCCCGCGCGGCCGCTGGTCGCGCGCAATGGGCGCATTGTCGATCTGAATGGACAGGACGTCGCGCAGTACATTGCGCAGCGCGAAGGCGCCGCCAGGATGGGCGACATCAAGGCGGCTTACGAGGTGTATCAGGCCGAGGCCCTGTGCGCCAATCTGGATGCACCGCTGCCGGACACGCAGGACGCCGCCGACCTTGAGCAGCTGACCCGTACGCGCGCACGCCAGCGCGCCAGTTGCGCCAACATCTCGCCAGCGCAGGTGCAGGAACGCCTGCACTACCTCAAGCTGGCCGCCGATGCCGGCAATGCGAATGCGCAGATCGACTACGCCATGGAAGCGCCTGCGGCATTGAATCCGGACGACCAGGCGTACGCACAATGGCAGCAGGACGCCATGCACTATCTGAAGACGGCTGGCACACACTGTAATGCCGATGCACTAGGGCTGCTGTCCAACGCCTACGACGCGGGCAGTCTGGCGGAGCGCGACCCGGTGCAGGCCATGGTCTACGGTATCGCCGCCGCCCGCGCGCGCCGCATCGACAAGACACCCGCCCAATGGGTGCAGCAATTTGGCGAAGGTTTGTCAGAAGCCGATACCGACGCCGCGCTCAAGCAGGGAATGCAAATGGCGGACGGCGCTTGCCGCCGTCCCGATTGAATCAGCGGACGTCCAGCAGCTCGACGTCAAAGATCAGGGTGGCGTTGGGCGGAATCGGACCGGCGCCGCTGGCGCCATAGCCCTTGCTGGCTGGGATGATCAGCGTGCGCTTGCCGCCCACTTTCATGCCCTGCACGCCTTCGTCCCAGCCCGCGATAACCTGGCCACCGCCCAGCTGGAAGCTGAACGGTCCGTGGCCTTGCGAGGAATCGAACTGCGCACCATGCTGCGACGGCGCTTTAGGGTCATACAGCCAGCCGGTGTAGTTGACCACTGCGGTCACACCTGCCACGGCTTCCTTGCCGGTGCCGGCCAAGGTATCGTTCTTTTGCAGCGGTACTGCGTCCGCCACCGGCGCTGCAGGCGGCTGTGCGCGCTCGCAGCCAGCCAGGGACAAAGTCAGGGTCACACCAAGAATGGTGGAAGAGATCAGTCGTTTCATTCAAATACTTTCAGTTCTGGACAGGCGTAATTATAGGCCGATATACTGGCGCCCATGGTCCGCCGAATTATTTTCATGCTCATTACGCTGTTCGCGCTGCAGTCTTGCTGGGGCGCGGTGGCAGCCTATTGCACGCATGAGACGGGCCAAGCGGCACAGCATATGGGACATCACCCGGACACCAACGCGTCGGACGATGTCACCAAACCGGATTCCGCCAAGTCGGATTCGCCGCATTCGCACTGCGCCTCCTGCGCCCATGGCACCTGGTCAACTGACAGCTTCGAAGCCATCGTGCATCCGCAGGCGGCCGAAGTAGCGCCGCAATCCAGCGATTTCATCCTCGCGTCCTTCTACACCGCCCCGCCAGAACGCCCTCAGTGGGCCGCCGCCGCTTAACGCCGGCGGTTGTCCCGATCTACCTAGCCTTCGCACGCCGCCGGATTTCTTCGTCCTTTATTTTCGGAGCAATTCATGCAATCCAGACTATTTGTCATGGGTGCGGCTGTGCTATTGGCGCAGCTGCTTCCTGTGCACGCCCACGCAACCGGGCAAAACGATACGCCTTTGACACTGGAACAGGCCATCAGCCTGACCCTGTCCAACAACCCTGCGCTGCGCTCAGCCGCTGACAGCGTCGCCATCGCCGAAGGTGCGCGGCTGCAGGCCGGCCTCCCGCCCAATCCGGAACTCTCTTTACTGCGCGAAGGCAGATCATCGCTCAACAGCACTGAGACTATCCAGCTTAGCCAGGTTCTGGAGATTGGCGGCAAGCGCGGCGCGCGCGTTCAACTGGCCGACCAGGAGCGCTTGCTGGCTGCGAGCGATGCCGGCGTCCTGCGCGCCACCTTGCGCGCCGACGTCACGGCCGCCTATCTCGACGCACTGACAGCGCAGGAGCATGTGGCGCTGGCCTCCGAGTCGCTCAACCTGGCCAGCAAGGCCAGCAACGCCGCCAGCCGCCGCGTCGCCGCAGGCAAAATCTCGCCGCTGGAACAGACCCGTTCCAAAGTCGCAGAAGCAGGCGCGCGGCTGGAACTGTCGCAGGCCATCGCCGACGCATCGCTGGCGCGACGCCGCCTGGCAGCCTTCTGGGGCGCCAACGCAGCGCCTGAGCAGCCTTTGCTCACGCCGGAGACCGGCCTTGCCGGCATCCCTACACTGTCAGAGCTGCAAGCACGCCTTGAAACTTCGCCACAGATGCAGCGCCCCCGTATGCAGGTCCAGCGCGAACAGGCGCAGCTCACCCTTGCCAGGGCGGAGCGCATTCCGGACCTGACGATCACCCTGGGCAGCAAGAAGGAGCAGCAGTCCAATCTGTCGCAAGCGGTGTTTGGCCTGTCCATTCCGCTGCCGCTGTTCGACCGCAACCAGGGCAATCTGCTCTCGGCCCAGCGCCGCATCGACAAGGCCAGGTCCGATGCGGAACTGGAATATCTTCAGGCCTCGCAGGCTTTGGTGCAGGCGCACCAGCGCGCCACGCTGGCGCAGGAACAGATCGACGCCATGCGCAAGGAGATCCTGCCTGCCGCACAAACGGCCTTTGATGCCGCTGTCACCGGCTTTGAGCTGGGCAAGTTCGGCTTCATCGACGTACTCGATGCCCAGCGCACCTTGTTCCAGAGCCGCGCCCAATACCTGAACGCCCTCGCCGTCCGTTACCGCGCGCTCGCCGAGCTTGAGCGCTTTGTCGCAGTAGAACCGACCGACAGGAAAACCAAATGAATCTGAATATCGACAAAAAATCCCGCCGGTCTGTGCTGGCCATCGTCCTCGTTGGCGCGGCGTTTGGCGCGGCCATCCTGCTCTGGAGGAAAGACAGCCCTTCCGCCGTCGAAGCACCGCATGCGGAAGAAGGCCTGATCCTGATGTCGGCACAGCAGATGCAAGCCGCAGGCATCACCGTCGCACAGGCCGCAGCGGCAAGCATTGCGCAGACAGTGCAGTTGCCGGGTGAAGTGCGCTTCAACGAAGACCTGACGGCCCATATCGTCCCGCGCACGCCGGGTGTCGCCGAATCAGTGTCGGCCGATCTGGGCCAGCACGTGAAGAAGGGCCAGGTGCTGGCTGTCATCTCCAGCACCGTGCTGGCCGACTTGCGCAGCGCCGCGCTGGCAGCGCAGAAGCGCCTCGGCCTGGCGCAACTCACCTATCAGCGCGAGCTGAAACTGTGGCAAGACAAAATCTCCGCTGAACAGGACTATTTGCAGGCGCAGGCCGCGCTGCGCGAAGCGGAGATCGAAGCACAGACCGCCAAATCCAAGCTATCCGCGCTGGGCGCTGGCGAAGCCGATGGCGCGCTCAATCGCTACGTTCTGCGCGCACCATTCGACGGCGTGGTGGTGGAAAAACACATCGCCCAGGGCGAGGCGGTGAAGGAGGACGCCAACGTGTTCCTGCTGTCCGACCTGTCCAGCGTCTGGGTGGAAGTCGTGGTTACGCCGAACGACCTGGATGCCGTGCGCGTTGGCGAGACGGTCACGATCACCTCTTCCGCCAACGGCACCAGCACCACCGGAAAGCTCAGCTACGTCGGCAACCTGCTGGGCGAGCAGACCCGCAGCGCCAAGGCGCGCGTGGTCATCGCCAATCCCAATCTGGCGTGGCGTCCCGGCTTGTTCGTCAACGCCGTCATGGCGCGCGGCGAGAAAAACGCACCCGTCACCGTTGCAGCCGACGCCGTCCAATCCATCGATGGCAAAAGCGTGGTCTTCATTAAAACGGAAAAAGGCTTCAAGGCGCAAGCCGTCAAGACCGGCGCCAGCGATGGCAAGCTGACCGAGATTGTGGAAGGCCTTTCACCCGGCACGCCTTACGCCGCCAGCGGCAGCTTCGTGCTGAAGGCCGAACAAGGAAAAAAGGAAACTGACCATGTTTGAACGCATTATCCAATCCGCCATCCGGCATCGATGGCTGGTCATGCTGGCCACGCTGGCAATGGCCGCCATCGGCGTCTATAACTATCTGCGGCTGCCGATTGACGCCGTCCCCGACATCACCAATGTGCAGGTGCAGATCAACACCAGCGCAAACGGCTATTCCCCGCTGGAGGTGGAGCAGCGCGTCACCCTCCCTATCGAGACGGTGATGGCCGGCTTGCCCAACCTGGAGCAGACCCGCTCGCTGTCGCGCTACGGCCTGTCGCAAGTGACGGTCGTCTTCAAGGATGGCACCGATATCTACTTCGCGCGCCAGCTGGTCAACCAGCGCATCCAGGAAGCAAAGGAAAACCTGCCGCAAGGCGTGGTGCCGGTGATGGGCCCTATCTCGACCGGTCTGGGCGAGATCTTCCTGTGGACGGTGGAGAGCGCGCCGGACGCCAAAAAGCCTGACGGCACGCCCTACACGCCCACTGACCTGCGCGAGATCCAGGACTGGATCATCAAGCCGCAGCTGCGCCAGGTGGAAGGCGTCACCGAGATTAACTCGATCGGCGGCTACGCCAAGGAATACCACATCACGCCGGACCCGGTGAAGCTAAGCGCCCATGGCCTGGGACTCAAGGACGTGGTGACCGCCATCGACCGTAACAACGGCAACGCAGGCGCGGGCTATATCGAGCGCAAGGGCGAGCAATTCCTGATCCGCGCGCCCGGACAGGTGCGCACGCTGGACGACATCCGCAACACCATCCTGAATAATGTGCAGGGTGTGCCGATCCGCGTGCGCGACGTGGCCGACGTGGAGATCGGCCGCGAACTGCGCTCCGGCGCCGCCACCGCGAACGGCCACGAAGCGGTGCTGGGCACCGTCTTCATGCTCATCGGCGAAAACAGCCGCACGGTATCGAGGGCGGTGGCGCAGCGCATGGAAGCGGTCAACCGTTCGCTTCCCGCAGGCGTGACCGCAGTGCCGGTGTACGACCGCACTGTGCTGGTCGACAAAGCCATCGCCACCGTCAAGAAGAACCTGCTGGAAGGCGCGGTGCTGGTGATCGTGGTTTTGTTCCTCTTCCTGGGCAATCTGCGCGCCGCCCTGATTACCGCAATGGTCATCCCGCTGGCGATGCTGTTCACCTTTACCGGCATGGTCTCGTACAAGGTCAGCGCCAACCTGATGAGCCTTGGCGCGCTGGATTTCGGCATCATCATCGACGGCGCTGTAGTAATCGTGGAGAACTGCGTGCACCGGCTGGCCCACGCGCAGGCCCAGCGCGGGCGCGAACTGAGCTTGCAGGAACGCTTTGAGGAAGTCTTCGCCGCAGCGAGGGAAGCACGCCGTCCCCTGCTGTTCGGACAGCTGATCATCATGGTGGTCTATCTGCCGATCTTTGCCCTCGCGGGCGTGGAAGGCAAGATGTTCCATCCGATGGCGTTTGCCGTGGTGGCCGCACTGCTGGGCGCCATGATCCTGTCGATGACCTTTGTTCCCGCCGCAGTCGCACTATTCATCGGCAAACGCGTAGCGGAAAAAGAAAACCGCCTGATGGCCATGGCCCGCAAAGCCTATGCGCCGTTGCTGGACAAGGTGATGCACCATGCCGCACCAGTGATTACCGGCGCAGTGGTACTGATTGTGCTGTGCGGCCTGCTGGCGACCCGCATGGGCAGCGAGTTCGTACCCAATCTGAACGAAGGCGACATCTCGATCCAGGCCCTGCGCATTCCTGGCACGAGCCTGAGCCAGTCGCTGGAAATGCAGAAGCAACTGGAAGCAGGCCTGAAAGCCAGGTTCCCCGAGATCGACCGCATTTTCGCCCGCACCGGCACGGCGGAAATCGCCTCCGACCCCATGCCGCCGAATATCTCGGATGGCTACATCATGTTCAAACCGGAGGCTGACTGGCCCAAGCCGAAAAAGACCCGCGAAGAGCTGATTGCCGCCATCAAGCAGGAAGCGGAGAACTATCCCGGCAATGCCTACGAGTTCTCGCAACCGATCCAGCTGCGTTTCAACGAGCTGATTTCCGGCGTGCGCAGCGACGTCGCCGTCAAGGTGTATGGCGACGACATGGAAGTGCTGGCCGATACCGGCAAGAAGATCGCCAGCGTCCTGCAGCGCATTCCCGGCGCCAGCGAGGTCAAGGTCGAGCAAACCGGCGGCCTGCCCATGCTGACCGTGCAGATCGACCGTGAAAGAACGGCGCGCTACGGCCTGAATATCAGCGACGTGCAGGAAGCGCTGGCCATCGCCACCGGCGGCCGCAATGCCGGCACCATGTTCGAAGGCGACCGCCGCTTCGCCATCCTGGTGCGCCTGCCGGAGACATTGCGCTGCGATCTGGACGCGTTGCGCCGCCTGCCCATTTCGCTGCCTCCGCAGGCCGGCGGCGCCACCTCGTTCATCCCCTTGAGCGAAGTGGCCACCCTGGACTTTGCGCCAGGACCGAACCAGATCAGCCGCGAGAACGGCAAGCGCCGCATCGTCGTCAGCGCCAACGTGAACGGACGCGATATCGGCAGCTTTGTCCCGGAGGCGGAAGCGGCCATCGCCAGCAAGGTGCAGATCCCGTCGGGCTACTGGACCAGCTGGGGCGGCACGTTCGAGCAGCTGCAATCGGCCACGCGGCGGCTGCAGATTGTCGTACCGGCCGCGCTGCTGCTGGTCTTTACCCTGCTGTTCGTGATGTTCAATAACGCCAAGGATGGACTGCTGGTGTTCACCGGCATACCGTTCGCGCTGACCGGCGGCATTCTCGCGCTGACGTTGCGGGGGATTCCGATGTCGATATCGGCGGCGGTGGGCTTTATTGCGCTATCCGGCGTAGCGGTGCTGAACGGGTTGGTGATGCTCTCGACCATCCGCGCCTTGCGCGAGGAAGGACTGGGGCTGGCGGAAGCGGTGCATACTGGCGCCCTCACCCGCCTGCGTCCCGTGCTGATGACGGCGCTGGTGGCTTCGCTGGGCTTTGTGCCGATGGCGCTGGCCACCGGCACGGGCGCCGAGGTGCAGCGCCCGCTGGCGACCGTGGTTATCGGCGGCATCCTGTCGTCTACCGCCTTGACCTTGCTGGTGCTGCCGCTGCTTTACCGGCTGGCGCACCGGCGAGATAATTAAACCAGCTTGGCGCGGGCGGCGTGCAGCTTCTTGTAGCTGTCGATCTTGCGCTGGTGACGGTCCAGGCCTTCCAGCTTCATGCTGGTTGGCATCAGGCCGTAGAAGCGCACGCTGCCATCCACAGAGCCCAGCACCGCGTCCATACGCGCGCTGCCGAACATGCGACGGAAGTTGGCTTCGTAGTCGCCCATCTCCATTTCATCATCCAGCTCAACTTCCAGCACCGCGTTCATGGCTTGGTAGAACAGGCCGCGTTCGACGGTGTTGTCGTTGTACTGCAGGAAGGCGCCGACCAGTTCGTGCGCCTCTTCAAACTGCTCCAGCGCGAGATTGATCAGCAGCTTCAGTTCCAGCACGGTCAGTTGGCCCCAGTCGGTGTTATCGTCAAACTCGATGCCGATCAGGCTGGCGATGTCGCCATATTCATCCAGCTCATTGCTCTCCAGGCGGTCCAGCAGCGCTTCCAGCTGCTCATCGTCCAGACGATGCAAATTCAGCACGTCTTCGCGGAACAGCAGCGACTTGTTGGTGTTGTCCCAGACCAGATCTTCCACCGGATAGACTTCCGAATAGCCCGGCACCAGGATGCGGCAAGCGGTGGCGCCCAGTTCATCGTACACGGCGACATAGGATTCCTTGCCCATGTCTTTCAAAATACCGAACAGCATGGCCGCTTCCTCGGCGTTGGAGTTCTCGCCCTTGCCGGAAAAGTCCCATTCCACGAATTCGTAATCGGCCTTGGCGCTGAAGAAGCGCCACGACACCACGCCGCTGGAATCGATGAAGTGCTCGACAAAGTTATACGGTTCGGTGACGGCTTCGCTGGCGAAGGTTGGACGCGGCAGGTCGTTCAGGCCTTCGAAGCTGCGGCCCTGCATCAACTCCGTCAGGCTGCGCTCCAGCGCCACTTCCAGGCTTGGGTGCGCGCCGAAGGAAGCGAATACGCCGCCGGTGCGCGGGTTCATCAGCGTCACGCACATGACCGGATATTGGCCGCCCAGCGAAGCGTCCTTCACCAGCACAGGGAAGCCCTGCTCTTCCAGACCCTTGATGCCGGCGACGATGCCAGGATACTTGGCCAGCACTTCGTCCGGCACGTCCGGAAGCGCGATCTCGCCTTCCAGGATCTCGCGCTTGACGGCGCGTTCGAAGATCTCGGACAGGCACTGCACCTGCGCCTCCACCAGCGTATTCCCCGCGCTCATGCCGTTGCTGGCGTAGAGGTTCTCGATCAGGTTGGACGGGAAGTACACCGTCTCGCCATCCGACTGGCGCACGAAAGGCAGCGCGACGATGCCGCGCTTGGCGTTGCCGGAGTTGGTGTCGATCAGATGCGAGCCACGCAGCTCGCCGTCCGGGTTATAGATCGGCAGGCAGTACTCGTCCAGGATTTCCGCTGGCACCGCATCCTTGCGGCCCGGCTTGAACCAGCGCTCGTTCGGATAGTGCACAAAGTCCGCGTTGGCGATGTCCTCGCCCCAAAACTCGCCCGCGTAGAAATGGTTGCAGCTCAGGCGCTCGATGTACTCGCCCAGGGCCGAGGCCAGCGCGCTTTCCTTGGTCGCGCCTTTGCCGTTGGTGAAGCACATCGGCGAGTGCGCATCGCGGATGTGCAGCGACCACACGTTCGGCACGATATTGCGCCAGGACGCGATCTCGATCTTGATGCCCAGGCTGGCCAGCAGGCCGGACATATTGGCGATGGTCTGTTCCAGCGGCAGGTCTTTGCCGGGGATGAAGGTCTGCACATCGGTGTCCGTGTTCACGGTCAGCAGTGCCTGCGCATCGGCGTCCAGATTGGCCACTTCTTCGATGATGAAGTCAGGGCCTTCCTGCACCACCTTTTTCACCGTGCAGCGGTCGATCGAGCGCAGGATGCCCTGGCGGTCTTTTTCCGAAATGTCTTCCGGCAGCTCAACCTGGATCTTGAAGATCTGCTTGTAGCGATTTTCAGGATCCACGATATTGTTCTGCGACAGGCGAATATTCTCGGTCGGGATATTCCGCGTATTGCAGTACAGCTTGACGAAGTAAGCCGCGCACAAAGCGGACGACGCCAGGAAATAGTCGAACGGTCCCGGCGCCGAGCCATCGCCCTTGTAGCGGATGGGCTGGTCAGCGATGACTGTGAAATCATCGAACTTGGCTTCGAGGCGAAGCTTGTCGAGAAAGTTGACTTTAATTTCCATGGCAGTAGTCCAAATAAATCAGCGCGCCGAATTCAGCGCGGAGTGATGGCGGGCATAAGTAAAATACACCACCAGGCCAATCAGCAGCCAGATGGTAAAGGCGATCCAGGTCACGGCGCTGAGGAAGACCATCAGCGCGCCGCAGAACAGGATTGCCAGGGCAGGAATAACGGGCACGCCCGGGCAGCTGAAGGCGCGCTTCAGGTCAGGACGTTTTTTGCGCAGCACGATCACCGAGACCGACACCAGGCAGAACGCGGCCAGCGTGCCGATATTGGCCAGCTCGCCCAGCACCTGCAGCGGCACCAGCGCGCCCAGCAGGCCAAACACGATACCCACCAGCCAGGTCGCCACGATCGGCGTACCGTTGCCGCTCAGGGCCGACAGGCGCGCAGGCAGCAGGCCGTCGCGCGACATGGCGTACAGCACGCGGCTCTGGCCGAACGCCATCACCAGGATCACGGTGCTCATGCCCAGGATCGCGCCCAGGTCGACGAAGCCGGCGAACCAGTTTTCGCCCGCGTGCTGCAGGGCCAGCGAAACCGGGTGGTCGATGCCTTTGAACTGGGTGAACGGCACGATGCCGGTCATGATGGCCGACACCACCACGTACAGCACGGTGCATACTGCCAGCGAGCCGATAATGCCGATCGGCAGATCGCGCTTGGGATTCTTGACCTCTTCCGCTGCGGTGGTCACGGCGTCAAAACCGATAAAGGCGAAGAACACCAGGGCCGCCGCGCTCATCACGCCGGTGGCGCCGTAAGGCATGAAGGGATGCCAGTTTGCCGGGGCCACGTGGCGCGTGCCGACAAAGATAAACAGCAGGACCACGCCGATCTTCACCGCCACCATGATGTTGTTGATGCGGGTCGATTCACGCACGCCCAGCGACAGCACGATGGTCAGCACCATCATGATCAGGAAGGCTGGCAGGTTGAAGTAGCTGGTCACGCCGGGAATCGCGCCCGGTGCGGCGCTCAGCGCATCCGGCAGGTGCAGCCCGAAGCCGCCCAGCAGGGACTGGAAGTAGCCGGACCAGCCGACCGACACGGCGGAAGTCACCAGGCCGTATTCCAGGATCAAGTCCCAGCCGATCATCCAGGCAATGATCTCGCCCAGGATGGCGTAGCTGTAGGTGTAGATACCGCCTGCCACCGGCAGGATCGACGCGAATTCAGCGTAGCACAGCGCAGCAAAGCCGCAGGCAAAGGCCGCGACCACGAAGGACAGCACCAGCGCCGGGCCGGCCGTGGTGGCGCCGCTGCCGGTGAGGACGAAAATGCCGGTGCCGACAATCGCGCCAATGCCCATCAGGACCAGATCGACCGGTCCAAGTACCTTGCGCAGGCCGCCAGACTTGGCGGTCGCTGCCTGCATGGCGTCGAAATCCTTGGTTCTAAAAATACTCACTACTGCCTCCCCTCGCTAACTGATAGATAGTCTCAAATGCAAAAAGGGCAGCCTCGTGGGCTGCCCTTCAGGTGGAGCAGGATTATAGCAGAAGCCGCTTAGTGCGGCGTAGTGTTGCCGAATTGTCTATCCAGCCAGTCGAAGGCGAGGTTCTGCGCCGGCTCTTCAAAGGCGTGGCCGCCGGGCAGGACGCACAGTTCCAGCTTCGCATCGGCGTCCCAGGCGTGCCAGACGCTGCGCAGCTTGCCAAATGCTTCGTGCACCGGCTCGATCGGGAACAGTTTGTCGGTCTGCCCGGCCAGAAACAGCGCAGGCTTGGGCGCCGCCAGGCTGGCCACGTCGGGATAGTCCAGGTAGCGCAGCAGTCCGGGATGGATCATGTTCCAAGCCGAGCCGCCGCGCAGCTGGTTATTCCCGGGAACCATCAGCCCTTGCGCCGTCGCCATCCAGTTCACCGCGATCACGGCGGTCACGCTGTCGGACAAGGCCGCCACCTGCCAGGCGCGGAATGCGCCCATCGAGAAGCCGACGGCTGCCACCCGGCTGGCATCGACCTGCGGCAGCGCAGCGAGGAATTGCGCGGCCCGTGCATCTTCCAGCGCCATGATGCCAGCCAGCGAGCTGCCGAGGTTGAAGGCATTGGCGGCGACGGCCTGCTGCATGTCGGACGTCATCGGGCCCCGCTCGCCAAAGCCCAGCGCATCGACCGCCAGCACGACGTAGCCGCGCCGCGCCAGTTCATCGCCCGGGAAGCGGCCGGAAAAGTATTTTGCCGCCCAGCCGCGCGCGGAGGCGGCGCGCACCGGATCGTCGGCCGGCTCGATGGCCTTCTCCTTGCCGATATCGAACTTCGCGCCATGGTCGTGCAGCATCAGCGCGGCCGGGAACTTGCCCTGCCCTTTCGGCACCAGCAGCAAGGCATTGGCGCGCACGTTGGCAGTCAAGCTGAAGGCAATGCGCCGCACCACGTAGGCGCCGCGATCAGTCTCGCTGATCAGCTGCGGCGCGAACGGCGTATTGTCCGGCGCTTGCAGCGTGGCTTCCCACACTTTGGCGCGTCCGGCACTACGCCATGCGGCCAGATCGGTTTGCGCCGGCGTCCAGGCCATGGGATAGCTCAGGCGCGCCTTCAGGGCCGGATAAAACCCCGGCATGGCGTCGCGGATGCCATCCTGGCTCTGCGCCCCGACTGCCGCCAGCAAGATGAGTGCGGCTAGAACAATACGCATGGTGTTCCGCATAATTTATCAAAACATAAGTCATATGATGACTAGCATTAGAACATAGTCAGCCAGGCTCGCGTGTTCCCATGCATTTTCCGCATAGCTAATATGAGTTCAGCCTGTCTACCGGAAGTGCTGGGCGCAGTCCACACTGCGCCCAGCGTTCAATCAGGACACGCACTCGATTAGGAAGACAGGTAAATGCAACAGAAACTCGCAGGAAAAGTCGCCGTCGTGACCGGCGGCAGCACAGGCATTGGCCTGGCAATGGCACACCGTTTCGTCGCCGAAGGCGCCATGGTCTACATCACCGGGCGCCGCCAGGAGCAGCTGGACGCGGCGGTGCGCACGGTGGGCGGCAGCATTGAAGGCGTTGCCGTCGACTCGGCTAATATCGCCCATCTGGAAGCGCTGTTCAATCACATCCAGGTCAAGCACGGCAAGCTGGACGTGCTGGTGGCCAACGCTGGCGGCGGCTCGCTGCTGCCGCTGGGCCAGATCACCGAAGAACAATTCGACGACACCTTCGCGCGCAATGTCAAAGGCGTCCTGTTCACGGTGCAGACCGCCCTGCCCCTGCTGGGAGCGGGCGCATCCGTCATTCTGACCGGTTCTACCGCCGGCAGCGGCGGCACCGAAGCCTTCAGCGTGTATGCCGCCTCCAAGGCCGCGGTACGTTCGTTTGCGCGCAACTGGATCCTGGACCTGAAAGGCCGCGGCATCCGCGTGAATACGCTCAGCCCCGGCCCGATCAAAACTCCCGGCTTGCTGGGACTGGTTGGTGACGATCCCTTGCAGCAGCAAGGTTTCCTCGACCTGCTGGCTGCGGAAATTCCAATGGGGAGGGTGGGCTATCCCGATGAGGTCGCCAAGGTGGCGGTGTTCCTGGCTTCCGAAGAATCCAGTTTCGTCAACGGCATCGAGCTGTTCGTCGATGGCGGCATGCGCCAGATCTGAAGCCCGCCGGATAGCGGCATTGCTGCTGCAGGCCGGTTAGCGTGGCCGTCCGGCAATCGGTGGCGTCAAAAGGTGCCGAGCCGGCCATAGGCAAAGGAATGCCGCTGGACATTGGCGATATCAAAGCTCCTAAAGGATAAGGCATCTTGCCCTTCAGTACCGTCAATTCCATTCGCAATATAGCTGTTTTCGCAAAGATGCAGGCGCCTGTAAATACGCCCGTCATTGAGTTCCACATCAATCAGCCGGCAGGCAAAGTCCCTGTCAAAGTAAAGCCTCGACAGCAGATAGAATGGGACCGCAACAGTCGCCATGGCGCGTCTCCGCATCGTCATCAATGACTTGCAAGCTGGTGCTGCGGTGCGCAGTCCTGGCTTGCGCCACCTTCAAGATAGTCCTTCGTTGGGAAAAGTCCATCCTTGGAAAAACAAAAAGGGCAGCCATATCGGCTGCCCTTTTCAATTTGGAGCGGGAGAAGAGTCTCGAACTCTCGACCTCAACCTTGGCAAGGTTGCGCTCTACCAACTGAGCTACTCCCGCATGGAGCTTTTGGAGGCGAGGATCGGAGTCGAACCGACCTAGACGGCTTTGCAGGCCGTATCACCTCCTTATAATTCAAGGACTTGGATGACCACCTCGCACACGACCACAGCAGGGCTATTTTTGAGCAAGATTATTGCTCGCCTCCCCGCTTTTGAGGTGACATCTGCCCCGCGATTTTCCGAACATTTTGAGAAACGTCTAGACAACCATTCTTAGTGGCAATTGTTTCAGCGCGCCGGGAAGACACAATCCTGCTCAGCGCATTGAGCGGGAAATAGGAGTGATCGACGTGGCATTACTAGGCATTATTATTCGACGCTGGCGCATTCGAGACCAGGTCCCATTGAGGGAGATCGCCAGGCGACCTGGCATCTCCAGAAACACCGTTCGGCGCTACTTGCGCACGGAAACCATAGAACTGGCCTGCGCCGGGCGGCGCGCAACCCGCGCCATCGACAAGTTCTCCTTCCAGCTTTCAGCGATGCTCAAGGCCGAGGCGGCCAGGTCGCGCAAGCAGCGGCGTACACTGAAACAGATCCACGAGGACTTGAAGGAGTTGGGAATCTTTTCCTTCCATGACGTGACTATTTTATTGCGGTCCACCACTTCCTTTTCGCGCATGGCCGCAGCACCGAACGGATACCGCCACTCTAACGTTACACTCCGCTGAGCTTCCCTGACCATCCCGGTAAATATCCTGCCTGGGCGGAATGCGCCAGCTTCACGGCCTTGTCCACGTTTTTTTCGAAGTCTTCTTGTATGGCCTTCTGCGAAATCCTGTCGCGGAAAAAATCGGCCCACAGGAACTCACTGAAGGGCACGACGTCCTTGGCATATCCACCGGCACGCCGAACTTCACCAGCCAGACTGCGGTAGGGATCATCCTGCAGTTGCGAAAGTTGCGAGGGAAGCGCGTCGTAATCACAACGGGTACCGTGACTATCGTAAGGATGAACCCATTGATGGTGATCCATGACAGTCCAAAACTTTGCTGGATCTATCATCGAAAGATCTTTGAGCACCGTTAGCCAGACGTCCTCGACATCATGCGCCAATAAAGCCAGTCCGAAATGATGATGATCAACGATGTAATGACGTCCGTCTGGACCCAGTACGCTCGGAAACCAATGACTTTCCAATACCTCTTTCCGCATTTTTCTGCCAAGGCTGCGCCAGTGATTGCTCTTTAGCGCTACCTCCGCTAGCCCAACGGTAATTTGTGTGGGACGTAGTTTTTTTAGTTTGGCCTGCACAAGCTGTGGTCGGGCGTGAAACATGGTGGCTTCCCTTTTGGTCTACGACAACCTCTGGCGAATCTAAATCGGTACCTAACGCTTGTCCCCATTCAGTCATAAACGATGGCCGACTCAGATTCAACAGTGTATATCTCGATGGCGCGGCAGCAACCGATCCAGGCTATTGAGAGCGTCAAAGGATTCCTTAAAAGGTGTAAACAAGGTTTCATTTGAAGGGTATACGAACGTCCCAGGCAGTCAAGATTCATTCGGCCCGAACAGCAGCCGACATTCGGTCACGTCCGGGCCCTCAAACGAGCTGCGGATACCCTCATGTATTCGATCAAACACACCACCAAAAAGAATGTCGTTGTCAGGCCATTTTCGCTCCCCGTCCCGCAAAGCGTTTTGACAACATCTGCATTCGCTAAGCATTGATACTTGGACGTTAAGTTGGAGGTATGGCCCAACTGAGGCTGCTAGCTATTTTTTTGCATTGGTTTCCTCACTGTCCACTGCAACGCAATGCTCATCGACGCCATGGTGACCGCCGTGGTCATGCGCGTGGTTCACGGCATTGGCAACGGCAGTTACTTCAATTTCGATTTTATATTCGGGACGAATCAGTTTGGCGCCAACCGTCGATCTGGCCGGTGTATGTCCTTTCGGCACCCAGTCATCCCACACCGAATTCATCACCGCATAGTCACCGACAGACGCCAGGTAGATCCTGGCGGAAAGGATGTTCGTCTTGTCGGCACAGACATGCGCGAGCAGCCGGTCAATAAATCGCAGAATCTCGCGCATCTGCCCTTCAACGCCAAGCGAGGTGTTCTCAGCGACCTGGCCCGCCAGGACAATCAGATTCGTGTCTCCTATCTTCGTGACGACCATTTCGCTAAAACGGCCCCCCATCTCATGACGTACGATTTCCATTCAAGTCTCCATCGGTTTGGATTGTGATGATGCTTACATCATTGCTTATGCCGCCGTTACCTGGTGCCGGATGAGGTCACGGGGGCCGCGCTACGCCACCAGCCACCACCAAGGGCCTGAAACAGGGCCACGGTATCGCTTAGTCGGCCGGCCTCGGCCTGCACCAACGCCAACCTGGCCTGCTGGTAGGACTGCTCGCTGGCGAGTAGTGCCATCGGACTGATATCTCCCAACTCAACCTGGCGACGGGCGATATCCAGGCTTTTCTTTGCGGCCCTTTCCGCAGCCGACGCCTTGCGCTCGGCGTCCGCGTCGTAGTGAATCGCCTGCAGTGCATCCGCCACATTCTGGAAAGCGTTAATGACGGTCGAGCGGTATTGAGCCGCCGCCGCGTCATAAGCGGCCTGGGCCGCCGCCTGCCGATGTTTCAGGGTTCCGCCATCAAAGACCGGCTGCGTGACATTGCCGGCCAAAGTCCAAAAGCCCGTACCGGACTTGAACAGGTCCGACAAGGAATTGGCCGATGATCCGTAGGCGTTAACGCCAAGGGTCAAACTAGGCAACCGGTTCGCCACCGCAACGCCGATATCCGCGCTGGCAGCATGGAGCAATTCCTCCGCGGCGCGTACATCGGGACGGCGCTCCACCAGGGTGGATGGCAGCGTCAGCGGCAAAGAGGCCGGCAACTGCAGGTCGGCCAGCTCAAAACTTGGGCTTGAGCCTTCATCAGGATAGCGACCTGCCAACGCGGTCAGCAAGTCGCGCTGCACGGCCAGTTGCTTTTCCAGTGCCGGCAGGCCCTGCTCGGCTACGGCCAGCGCCGCCTCCTGCGCCGCCACATCGGCCACCGCCACTTGGCCCAGCTGCAGTTGCTTGTTCAGCATCGCCAACAGCTTGACCTGGGTCTCGATGATCTCGCGCGTCGCCTTGATCTGGCCCCGCAGCGCAGCTTCTTGAATAACGGCGTTGGCGACGTTCGAAGTCAAGGTCAGGCGCGTGGCCTCCAACTGGAAGCGTTGCGACTCGGCCTGCGCCTTGAGCGACTCGACCTGGCGCCGGTTGCCGCCCCACAGGTCCGGGCCATAGGAGACCGTCACCTGAGCCGTGTGCAAATTGTAGTAGTAGTCATTCGAGGCCAAGGGACTGGCCAGCACTCCCGCTACTTTTTGGCGGCTCGGCGAAAATGAGGCATCCACGGTCGGATAGAACGCGCCCTGCTGCGCATAAACACTTTCCAGTGCGCCGCGCAATGTCGCCTGCGCCGCATTGATGCTTGGATTGCGTTGCAGGCTGGATTCCACCAGTGTATTCAGTTCGGCACTATGAAATAGCTCCCACCACTGCGCCGGGATATCCTGCGCCGTCACCAACGCCTGTCCCTCGTTCGCCGCCAACGGCTCGGCAGTGTAGTTGGCTGGCAGCGTCGTAGTTGGCCGCACATAGTCCGGGCCGACCGCGCATCCCGCCAGCATCGTCAAGCTGCAGGCCACCGCCAAGGCGATGGCGCCACGCCGTGGATGGCCCTGAAAAATTGCTTGCATCATCGCTGACTCCTTCCACTTACATCCCACTGTTTGCCTTCAAAGAACCGCTCCATCGCGAAATACAATGCCGGCAGGATGAACAAGGTCAGCAACGTCGACACTACCAATCCGCCCACCACTACCGTCGCCAAGCCTCGCTGCACGTCGGTGCCCACGCCGGTTGCCAGCGCAGCCGGCAACATGCCAAACGAGGCCACCGTGGCCGTCATGAGCACCGGCCGCAGGCGCTCGGTGGCGCCCTCCACCACGCTTTCGGCCAGGCTAGCGCCCTTGCCGCGCACCCGGCGGAAGTTGGCGACCATGATGATCCCGTTTTGCACAGAGACGCCGAACAGCGCGATGAAGCCGACCGCAGTCGCCACATTGAGGGTCTCGCCCGTCACGTGCAGGGCAATCAGGCCGCCCAGCGTGGCCAGCGGCACGACGCCCAGGATCAGCAGCGCCTGGCGCAGTTTGCCGAACTGGAAGAACAACAGCACCGCCATCAACATCATCACCAATCCCAGAATCACCACCAGTCGGGCCTGGGCGCGACGTTCATTCTCGAACTGGCCTGCCCACTCCAAGCGGATGTCCTGCGGATCGAATTTGACCTCGGCATCAATACGCTTTTGCGCCTCAGCCAGATAGGAGGTCAGGTCGCGCCCGCGGTTGTCGATGCGCACCGTGATCTGGCGCTCGTTCATCTCATGCGAGATAGTGCTCTCGCCAGTCTGCATGGTGATGCTGGCCACCTGCGCCAGCGGAACCTTGGCGCCGGAGGAACTGTTCAGATATAGCTGTCCCAGCGCTGCCGTACCCGACTTACTCTCCTTGGGCAAGCGCACAGTGACGTTGTAGCTTCGATCTCCGACAAACACCGGCGTCACCGCAGCGCCGCCGATCCCGGTTTGGATCAGGGCGGCGATGTCGGCCACGTTGATGCCGAAGCGCGCAGCGGCCTCGCGGTCAACCTTGATCGCCAGCTGCGGAATCTGCGGCTCCTGGAACAGCGAGGCCGAGGCCGTACCGCGGACGGTGCCGAGGATGTCGACGATCTGATTGCCGATGCGGCGGCACTGCCTCAGGTCCTTGCCGTACACGCGCAGTACCAGCGGGCTGTGAGCGCCGCCAATGGCGTCATTGACGCCGTCGATAATGGGTTGACTGATGCTGACGTCAAAGCCAGGCATGCTGGCAAAGCGCGCGTTCAACCGTGCGATAAAGGCTGCCTTATTTTCCCCGGCTGGCCACTGATCATAGGACTTCAGGCCGACCGGTACCTCAATGTGCGACGGCGTCCACGGGTCGGTGCCATCGTCATTGCGGCCCAGCTGCGTCACAACATATGAGACTTCGGGGTAGGATTCGAGCGTGCGGCGCAGCTCCGTCGCCATGTCGCTCGCCTTGTCCATCGAAATACCCGATGGCAGTTGCACCTGCAACCAGAGCGCGCCTTCGTCCAGCTCCGGCAGGAATTCACGGCCAGCGCTAACACCCAGCACAATCACCGCCAGCAGGCACACGCCGCTGACAATGTAGGCCACCGGCAGCCGAAGCAGCAACGCATTCAGTCCGTTGCGGTAGCGCTGCGTCAGCCATTCCAATGGACGGTTGTGGAATATCTTGCGCGGCTTACGCAAGGCAGCGTAGGCCAGGCCAGGGATCAGCACCAGTGCGCAGATCAGGGCCCCCAGCAAGGCATAGGACACCGTATAGGCCATCGGCGTAAACAGCTTGCCCTCGGCACGCTCGAAGGCGAACAGCGGCAGGTAGGCCGCCACGATGATCAGCGTGGCAAAGAAAATCGGACGCGCGACCTGGCTAGCCGTGCCGAGGATATCCTCCTCGGTCAGCTCGGCCTGCGGCGCTGCTTCGCGCCGGCGCAGGATTGCCTCCATCACCACGATGGCGCCGTCAACAATGATGCCGAAATCGATTGCGCCCAGCGAGAACAGGTTGGCCGGCATCTTGGTGGCCGCCATGATGATAAAGACCGTCACCAGCGCGATGGGAATGGCCACGGCCGCGACGATGGCGCTGCGCGGGCTGCCCAGGAACAGGATCAGCACGATACAGACCAGCCCTATCCCCTCCAGTACGGTGTGGGTGACTTTATGCACCGTCAGTTTGACCAGGTCATCGCGGTCGATATAAGGCACCAGCTTCACGCCCTGCGCTGCCAGCTTCTTCTGCAACTGCTCGACCTTGGCGTGCACGCCTTCCAGCACACGCGAGGGATTCTCCCCCTTCAGCATCAGGACGATGCCTTCGATGGTGTCGGGATTGCGGTCTTTGCCCAGGATGCCTTCGCGCTCCTGGTGGCCGAACTGCAGCTTGCCCAGGTCTCGCAGCAGCACCGGCGAACCATTGGTCTGGCTCACCACCACGGCGCCCAGATCCTCCAGCGAGCGGATTTGCCCAATCCCGCGCACCACGTAGCTTTGTTCTCCGCGCGCGACGCGCCCGCCGCCGGCATTGGCACTGCTATTGTTGATGGCATTGACGACATCGCTCAGCGCCAGGTTGTAACGGTTCAATTGGGCCGGGTCGAGCTCCAGCTGAAACTCCTTGGTGAAGCCACCAAAGTTGTTGACGTCAGCGATGCCAGGCACCTGCTTGAATGCGGGAATGACTTCCCAGCGCTGGATTTCCGACAGCTGCATCAGGTTCTTGTTGTCCGATTCGAGGGTGTAGCGGAAGATTTCGCCGGCCGGGCTGGTAACCGCCCCCAGCGTGGCCTGCACGCCGGCCGGCAGCGTGACCTGGCCGATCCGCTCGATCACGCGCTGACGCGCGAAGTAGTCGTCGGTGCCGTCCTTGAATACCATGGTAATCAGCGACAGCGCAAAGGTACTGCTTGAGCGTATCGTGACCAGTCCTTGGGTATTGCTCAGCGCGCGCTCCAAGGGCGTAGTGATCTGTTGTTCAATTTCCTCGGCGGCCAAACCCGGCACCTGGGTGGTGACCTGCACGGTCACGTCGCTGATGTCAGGATAGGCTTCGACCGCCATATGGGTCCAGGAGATGTAGCCGTAAATGACCACCAGCAGCGCAATCACCCATGCCAGATGGCGTCGGCGGAAGCACAGGGCGATGAGTTGGTTAATCATTGAGCAGCACTCCACCACGCACGACAACGCGCTCACCACCGCGTAGACCGGACACAATCGTCACCATGTCTCCGTCTTCCATGCCTGTCTCAACCGCGCGCCGCACAAAGGTCCATGGCGCCACTTCGACAAACACGGTGGTGCTGTCGTTGTTCATCAGCAGCGCCGACGCGGGCACACGCACACCCAGCGCCTGGGGCACAGACAGGTTCACGCTGGCGTACATATTGGGCTTCAGCTTGCCGTCGTGGTTAGCGAACGCGATGCGCGCTTTATTGCGATGGGAATCCGCCTCCAGCACGGCGCTGACCGTGGTGATGGCACCATGTCGCACCTGGCTAGGTTCGGAGTTCAGACGCACCTCGGCGGCCTGGCCCTTGGCGACCAGCGCAACGAGGTTCTCCGGCACGTTGGCCGTGACCCAGACCTGCTCCAGATTGGAAATCGTCATCAAGGCCGCAGTCGGATCATTGAGGTAGGTGCCGGTGCCGCTGTTTAATGCGGTCACAGTACCCGATACCGGCGCGGTCAAAGTCAGACCATGCGATTTACCCGCACCATCCACGCCCAACGATTTGAGCCGGGAGTCCGCGCGCGCGGCTTCGGCGACGGCCTGTGCGACATTGCTTTGTGCCTGTTCCAGATCCTTTCCAGCGTTGGCGCCGGCTTCGTGCACGCCGCGCGCGCGCTGCAAGGCGCGGTTGGCCAAATCCAGCGCGTCATGCGCCTTGTCGGCATCGGCATACGCCTGCGCCAGGTCGGGAGAGCTGATCGTGGCCAGTACCTGCCCCTGGTGGACCGTATCCCCCAGTTTGACCTTGAGTTCTGTCAGGCGCCCGGTCAGAGGTGGCAAGATATTGACGGTTTGGGCCGGATCGGCCTCGACAACGGCCGGGAGCGATATCGTGTGCGTGGCCGAAGCGGCCTCGACGGCTGCCACCTGCAGGCGCTCGCGCAAAGGCGATTTGGCTGGAATGACAATATTATCCTTCTGACGTACCGCCATCGGGGCAGCCGCGTCGGCGGCCTTGCCATCGGCGCTCGTGCGATTGCAGCCGTACAGGGACAGCAAGGTGGTGACGAGCAAGGCAGTCAAGCCGGCCGTGCGCATGGCCGGGGTTGTCATGGTAGTGCGGAAATCCATCCGTTTTTCTCCATCGATAATTGAATCTACAAACACAGCCGCCATCCCGCCTAACCATTCCCCCGGGAGGGGATAGCGGAGAATGTAGCAACTATGCAGGGTGAATTTGACCCGATGGTGACAAGTCATCAGCAAGTCATGGAGACTTGCGATCATTGTGACCACTGGTCCTACTGCGGTGGAATTGAAGTGCATTGCGCCGTTCGTCGATTTCGCGAACCGGCAGCGATGGAGGGCCCAAAGCCGGACAGCCGCTTATCGAAAATCGAATCGATGTATGCAACTAGAATAACTGTCCAAAATTTGGCCTCATGTGATGTGATGCCGCGAATTGTAAGGAGGCATGTTTTTTTGGTCAAGTAAAAAATGTGTAAAAATGAGATAAAATCGGCTCAAGAAGCCACACTTGAACTATCCTATCCTGGAGGATATGATTAAACCATGACTACGCACGCTACCCACCCTGAAATCCTTAAGCGCCTGAAGCGCGCCCTGGGCCACCTGAAAAGCACCGTCGATATGCTAGAGGCGGATCGAGACTGCCTGGAGATTGCGCAGCAGCTGCACGCGGTCGAAAAGGCGATCACCAGCGCCAAGAAGGCGCTGGTACACGATCACATCGACCACTGCCTTGAACACGCGGTCAAGAAAGGAACGCGCAACGCGGAGCAGACGATCAACGACTTTAAGCAAATCACGAAATACCTCTGACTTGCCAGTTTAGTCCCCCCCCGCTTTTCGCAAGCACCATGTCCATTTCTCATTTCCGCCAAACCGGCGTCCTTGCCGCCTTGGGTGCCGCCATCTTGTTCGGTGCCGGCACGCCACTTGCCAAGCTTCTATTGGCGGATATCAGCCCGTGGATGTTGGCGGGACTGTTGTACCTCGGCTCGGGCTTGGGTCTGATGCTGTATCGGCTGCTGACACAAGCTGAATCAGCCAAGCTTTCCCGGCGCGAGGCGATATGGTTTGCCGGCGCCGTGGCCAGTGGCGGGATCGTTGCTCCGGTATTGCTGATGCTGGGCTTGAGTGGGATGCCCGCTTCGGGAGCATCGCTGCTGCTGAATGCGGAAGGCGTCTTCACGGCGTTGCTGGCATGGTTTGCCTTCAAGGAGAATTTCGACACGCGGATCGCGCTGGGAATGATGGCCATCGTGGCCGGTGCCGTGGTACTTAGCTGGCCAGGGCACGCCGAATTCTCCGCCTCCTGGGGCGCGCTGGCGGTGCTGGGCGCCTGCCTGGCCTGGGGCATCGACAACAACCTCACACGTAAGGTTTCCCTGTCGGACGCGACCTGGATTGCCTGCGTCAAAGGCTTGACGGCCGGCTCGGCAAACTTGGCGCTGGCTTTCTCGACCGGCGCACGTTTGCCGCAATGGCCAATTGTGGCCAGCGCCCTGCTGGTCGGCCTGCTTGCCTATGGTCTCAGCCTGGCGCTGTTCGTGGTTGGCCTGCGCCATCTAGGTACCGCGCGCACCGGCGCCTACTTCTCGGTGGCACCGTTCATCGGCGCGGTGCTGGCGGTGATGCTTGGCGACTCCGTGACACCAATGTTGATCGTCGCTGGCGCATTGATGGCCTTGGGAATATGGCTCCATCTGACCGAACATCACGCGCACGAACATACGCACAGTGAAATGGAGCATGAGCATGAACACGTGCATGACGACCATCATCAGCATTCTCACGATTTCCCCGTAGCCCCGGGCACCAAGCATTCGCACCGACATCGGCATGCATCGATCACCCATACGCATGCCCACTTCCCCGACGTGCACCACCAGCATGAACACTGAAACGTCGCCTAGTATGTCCGGCGCCATGGCCCCAGAGCTCAGGGCAATGCGTCGCATGCTGATATTCTTGTGATACACTCTCGCTGCTCTTGTCATTGGGGAGTAGCCATCCTTGACACCCCGTCAGGGAGACCACGTCAACAAACTTGAGGATTCCCTCATGGCGTGGTCAGCGAGCTGCGAAGGCGGCACGCCAGGCGAGACCTTTGGCCGACATGCGCTTACCCTGCCGGGCGAGCCGCGTTGTCGCGCCATTGGATCCTGCTCGCCCGGCCCTCATGCGATATGTTTCTCACCCTCTGCTTGTTTTTCGCCTCCGCAGGTTCGATTTATCTCGCCTGCGAATACTTTGTCAACGGCATCGAATGGTTTGGCCACCGTTTAAAGCTCGGTGCCACTGCAGTAGGCTCCGTGCTGGCAGCCTTTGGCACGGCCTTACCGGAAAGTGCGGTGACCTTCATGGCCGTCGTGTTCGGCAAGACGCCAGCACAGAGGGACCTCGGCGTTGGGGCCGCGATGGGCGGGCCACTGGTACTCGCGACCCTGGCCTACGCCGTGGTAGGCTTTGCGCTCCTTCTGAATCGGCGACGTCTGGGACGGGAGTCTCTGCAGGTGCGTGTTGATCACGCACGCTTGAGTCGCGATCAGGCTGCGTTCCTGGCGGTGTTTGTGGTCAAGGTCGCACTCGGCCTGGTCGCTTTCGCGATCAAGCCCTGGCTGGGTGTATTGTTCCTGGGCGCCTATGCGGCCTACGTGTGGCGCGAGATTCAAGACGCTGACACCGCGCCCGATGAAGAAGAGCTTGAGCCGCTCAAATTACGCCCCTCAGACACCGAGCCGCCGCTGGCGTGGGCCGGCCTGCAAGTGTTGTTGGCCATCGTTGTGATTGGGATCGCATCCCATGTCTTTGTCGGCCAGCTTGAGGCCATCGGCACGGCCTTGAATTGGCCGCCACATCTGGTGGCGCTGTTGCTCAGCCCCGTCGCGACCGAACTGCCCGAGACCATGAATGCCCTCATCTGGGTACGCCAAGGCAAGGAACGCCTGGCGCTGGCCAACATCTCGGGGGCGATGATGATTCAAGCCACTATCCCAAGCGCCTTGGGCATCTTCTTCACGCCATGGCATTTTGATGGCCCGCTGCTGGCCTCTGGCATCATCACAGCGCTGGCGATTGCGTTTCTGTGGAGGCTCTTCCGCCGTGGCACGGTCGACGCGAAGGCATTAACCGCTGTCAGTGCACTGTACGGCGTCTTTGCGATATTGGTGGCAGCCTGCTACAGGTAACGCCGTCGTCATTCATGAGCGACGGTTCGGCATATCGTACCGTGTAGCGCGGAGCGCATCACTCCATGCCACTTAGGCTTCAAAACGCCTGCTTCACAGCGGGCTTGGATGCCAGGTTATGGACAATGGCGTCAAGATCACAGGCCGAGTATCAGAGTCTCTGCCAGCGCTGGCACTCGGATGAAATGGCAGGAAAGGCCCAAGCGACATGCATGTTTTCCCAAAGCAGATCAAGCGCATGCCAACCAGGTCTTTCCAGTTCCTGATGGCCCAGTTGATACGACGTTGTAGCGGGCCAGATCTATCTGGCCGCAAAAAACGAAATCTAGCGCTGGCCTGGTCTGGCTCCCGCAGAATTTGCTAAAGCCTTAGCGGACGATTTGACGTGGACGCCCCATATAGATTTTGACCACCACAGCATCCTTGTTCGAACGCTTCACCGAATACATCACCCCATCGGCTTCATCACACAGCCGTTCAACGGCAACCTCGGTGCCGGGTAGTACCGTGACGGCGCCGATGCTAGCGGTGACGCGCTGGCTGAACGATTGAAGCAAGCTGCGTAGATTGATGTGTAGGCGTTCCAGCACTTCAATTGCCTCCGCACGATTTGTGCTGGGCAGTGCCAGCGCAAACTCGTCCCCACCCAGCCGACCGACCAAATCGGACTCCCGCAAGGTCGACGTCATGCAGCGGCTTACCGCTACCAGCAGCGCATCTCCGGCAGCGTGTCCTTGACTGTCGTTGATGTACTTGAAGTTATCGAGATCGACTATCGCCAGCGTAAAGGCATCGCCGGCGCGGGTGCTACGGTAAAGTTCAAACTGCGCCACGCTCATAAAGTGGCGTCGGCTGCGCAGACCGGTCAGCGCATCGGTCTGGCTTTCTTCCTTTAACTGCATCAGCAAGCTGCGTAGATACGAGATCAGGATGGAAAAGGCCACAAAGACCGTCACGAGGGAAGAATATGCCAGCACCGCCTGCCAGATCGGCGCGCTTTGCGGCAGTGTTTGGGACATCGTGTTCATGGCGGTGCCGATCGATACTCCCACAACCGCTACCACCAGGCCGCTTGCCCCGTACCAGTTCGCCAAAAAGATCGGCAGCAGATAGAACCCGGTCATGAACACGTACGGTGGCGTCACGATATCGCACCAGGCGATGGCCAGTGTCAGCGTCATGATACTGACTTGCCTCGCCCAAGCGGGCGCCGCGCTGAACTGGACGTGCAAAGACGCCATATACTTCTTGAGCTGCATTTCCGTCCCTTCGAGTCGTCTCTTATTATTTTCTGGCGCATGAGGCTCCCCGACCTCATGGCCAAGCCTACTGCAAGCCAAGTAGGCTGTTAATTACAAGTTAGCAGTTGGTTTTTCCAACCAAACCGCGCTTTTCCATGACAAGAGACTCACCGACCCGGTGCCCGCGCAATTTCCCCGGCCACCACCGAAGAGACTGGCATCATGCTGGTGATCCTAGCTCCGCCGGGTGCTCCGCCTGCGCGTTAGCATGATAGCGAAGAACTCTTGGCTACCCAGAAGGTGTCAGAATATCGCGCGCTGGCCGAAAATATCGTCGGTGTATTACAAAGGCAAACCGGATGATGCTGAGCGCCTGAGTCGCGTCCAGTGTATCGACACTATGCCGGCCAGACGGCGGGGTGAATTTCCCGCCATTGATATTCGGTTCTGCGTAGGCGGCAATCTGCCACGATTTTTTCCGGGCAAAGTAAGCCCGCTCGTATCCCAGCCACCTCCCGCGCTGTCAGCGCAATACTGACGCAATAACTGCGAGGCGCTTGAACGAAATACGTTAAAATCCAGCGGTCCTGGTACGAGAAAACCATGAAATCCCAGGGAACATCCACGAGCACTTCATCACCAGCTGCCATGATCAGGGTCTCAAAATTTGCTGCAGTTCCAACCATCAGCTCGCAGCGCAGCGCAAGAAGCGACACAGCGCTCCCTACACCATCAATTCTCCGCTTGGGGTGGTAACTATCAAATAACGGCGCAGCACTGCAGCTGCCACCTCTTCAATCTGCATCCAATGCTGGCGTCGCTGCTCTGCGCGCTTGCGGTGCTTGGCCGGCACCGTGCTCAAATCCTTCACATCCAACCGAGATGGCATCAAATAGCCGAAGCGACTGGTCTGCTCGCCGTGCAGCGATTGCCAGAACTGGTCATAGGTGCGGAAAAACTGCTCCGCCCGTTCAACAACCAAATGAGCATGGGCGTGCCCGGAAATGCCAATCAAAACTTCGCTACCGTTGGCCGAGGCCAAGCCACGCAGAGCCGCCATGCAAAACAGCTTCGGCCAGTTGTTGGGGAAGGCGGTATTGAACTTGTCGGTAGCGTCGGTCCGGCTCCGAGTGCGCCCTTGGCAGCAAGTCACCCAGGGGATGACGGTGCCGGGCATATCAACCGCCGCCCCATCAAGCCAAGTGAATCTAAAGCTGTGCAAGAGCTGCCGGTCTACAGAGAAGACCACCTCCAGGTCGCCTTCCTGGGCGACGCGAGACGCCATTCTCAGGCGGATGTGAAAGCGCATGCCATCTACCACTCGCTCCCACAACTGCAGACCACCGTTCAGGTAAACCGCATGCTTGTAACTGTCATCGAAACACCGGTCCTCCACCCGCATATGAAACAAGGCAAGTTCAGCCCGTTCATTCAAGGTCAAGAAGGTCGCCAGGTAATGCCGGTGGGTGAGATGATAAAACAGGTCATGCCTAGCTGCGCGCGCCACGTAGTGCGCCACGACAGGTAAGCGAACGAATTCTGTACAGCGCTTCAGAAAAAACACCGTCCTGGCAACGCGCCATACCGAAGCAAGCCGGGACTTGAGGGTATAGCCTGCCATTGCGTATCGCAGGTGACGCCAATTGCACAAGATAACGAAAAAAAGTTCTTGATGGAGCATGTTACGCATGAGTTCAACGCCAATAGGAGGCAAGCTTTATGATAAATGTTTAGCAACATATTATATTTCAGCCATTCCGCATCCACCATTACGCCCAAGTAATCCTCACACCCGACAATTTCGCCTCCTCAATAACGCTTGCGCAAACTGAGCTTCAGAACAACTTGCGCAGCTCGTTGGTTTCCGTGACAAACAGGGCGTTTGAACAGCGCTTCCATTCTTCCGATCTGTGCCAATCCTCGTAAGCAGAATCGCTTAAAACGCGCTGGTTTTGCCTGTCCCGCACAATGCACAGACGCGACACCAACTCGGCATCAAAAGGGTGCTGACGGTAAAACGTCACAGTCTGCACGGGAACATCGCTACTTGCCGCAGGTTCGGACCATTGGCAGCCGCCCACCAAGACCATGAGCGCAGGAATAGTAAGGGTCAAACGCATGCTCACGTTCCAGTCAGGTTAAAACATCGGCCGCAGCAATTCAAAGTAACGTAGTGTATCAATATGAGACAAACTATTTCATTACCACTTCGTAATTATTTGTGCCGCCCGCCTTGGCTCATCATGAAAAGGTCTTGGAAGACAGTGAAATCCCAGAGGTTCTGCGCGATGCCCTCGCCTCAGTTCTGGTCGTGGCAGTGGCGCGATGGATACTGCGGTCGATAAACTTCGTCAACACACTGACACATTTTGTTACACTGGATGCCAGAAGCTGCCAGCTCCCGTTACTATATTCAGACCTTGATCCTCAAGGTTTTGGCCAGCCAAGTTCGGCATGATTGCTGCCCCCAGTCGCCCATGATCCGGGGGGTGTTGTCACCGAACTTGGTGGGTGGCTGGTGATCGCT